>Ga0247814_10000614_pt1 | contig 26908 bp, 21 predicted proteins | sample UWRJL179409R1_FD_179947 | JGI IMG/M metagenome (GOLD analysis project Ga0247814, IMG submission 179947) | Plant litter microbial communities from Arlington Agricultural Research Station in Wisconsin, United States - UWRJ-L179-409R-1 | ecosystem: Environmental > Terrestrial > Plant litter >... | reverse complement strand
GCAAATAGTGCCTCACTGAAACTCAGCAGTGTAAGAAACAGCAGCAAAAAGGCGCTGTTCCTGTTTATATTCAAATACTTTTTCATGCCGTTCATAAGGATTTAGTAAATAATGTATTCATTTTATATATTGGTTATTAATTTGGTTACAGTTTAATCACGATCTGTTTACCGCTGTATTTTAAGGTATGCGCCGCTTTCTGTACAAAGTTTAGCGCTTTGGCAGATTTTGGAGAGATCACAATGATGCGGATTGTCCTGTCATTCAGCATTCCGGCAAAACTACCTTTTCTATCCCCTATTGTCAGGCTTTTTCCTTTCTCTGAGTAATTAAAGCTAATCGTAGAAAAAGCACCCTTTTCATAATTGTAGTTGGTACCTTCATCTTCATACAATGAGAAGCTTGCATCCTTACCAGTGTATACAAATAAGGTAAGCGGATCTGCTGCTTTTTCAGAAGTATATTGTAATTCTGGCCCTGTAGGCAGGATAGATCCCTCTTTTACGTAAACAGGCATTCTTTCATAAGTTGCCTCTGCCTTGATTTCCTGTCCGCCTTTAAAGTATTTACCAGTGTATAAGTTATACCAACCCTGACCAGCAGGCAGATAGACGTTCCTGTTTCTGTCTTTATAAGTATAAACCGGGTTGATCAATAATGAAGGACCGAATAAAAAGGCATCATTCAGATTTGATGCTTTCAGGTCCTGAGGGAAATCCATCATCAATCCACGCATCATGGTATAATCCTCCTGATAACTGTTACCTGCCAAAGAGTAGATATATGGCATCAGACGGTATCTCAGCTTATTATAGTATAACATGCTTTTATAAGCAGGGTGAGTTTCCGGAGCGATATTATAGATTTCTCTGAAAGGATATTGTCCGTGAACCCTGAATAAGGGCACAAAAGCACCGAACTGGTACCAGCGTGTATTTAATTCTCTCCATTCCTCCAGATCAGCTCCTTTTGCTTCTTCATAACGTTTCTCTACAGAAAAACCACCGATATCCATTGTCCAGTAAGGCATTCCAGATAGAGAGAAGTTGATACCTGCACCGATCTGGTTTTTCATATCATCCCAGCGTGAAGCGATATCACCACTCCAGGCTGCCGCCGCATAACGCTGTAAACCTGCATAAGCAGATCTGGTCAGGATAAACACCCTGTTATTAGGATTAACCTTACGCTGACCTTCGTAAACACCCTTCGCATTTTGCAGTGGGAAAGCATTAAAATAAGTGGTAGAGGATCCTTCATAAGTAGGTGTCATCAATTCCTTTCTAACTTCTACAGATTCGTTCGAATGCATGTCAGGCTCTGTAGCATCCATCCACCAGGCATCAATACCTTTACTGTATAGTCTTTTGTTCATCAGGTTCCAGAAAGCTGTTCTCGCTTTTGGATTGAAGGCATCATAAAAAGTATTCTGGTATCCTGTACCTATCCAGTCACGACGGCCATCTTCAATATTTCTTTTATAGAGAAACTTGTTTTTGTCAAAATCATCGTAGATATCAAAGCCTTTATTGAATTTAGGCCATACAGAGATCATCAGATTTACATGCTGATCATGTAATGATTTGATCATTTCTTCCGGCGCTTCAAAACGGGCAGGGTCAAATTGCTGACTTCCCCATTCTGGTTGTTTCCAGTATGACCAGTCGAGCACGATGTTATCCAACGGAATTTTACGGTCTCTGAATTCTTTGACAGTACTTAAGATATCGTCTTGAGTTTTATAACGCTCTCTGCTTTGCCAGAAACCCATTGCCCATTTAGGCATCAGCACTGCTTTACCAGTAATCTGACGATATCCGCTAATTACCTGATCGGCATTATCACCATGGATGAAGTAATAATTTACTGCGGCGCCCGACTCTGAAGTCAGTGCAAAAGTGTTTTCTAAAGCTTCCGGTACTGGGGGCAGACAAGTTAATCCGAAATAAGATTCTCCCCCATCTGGCATCCATTCAATTTTAATCTTAGATTTTTTATTCTTTTCTAATTTGAGATCAATGATAGCAGCTCCCGGGTTCCAGGCCTGACGCCAGTAATCTGCTACCAGTTTCCCCTCAAACCACACTTTAACATAACCAGCATATTTTAGTTGTAACTGATACAAACCTCCCTGATTCGCTGCTATTGCACCTTCATAATTTACTACAGCATCCTGCATTTTTATGTTTGCAGGGAATTTATGCTGATCGGTAAGCCAGTTCTGTGAAATTTCCGAGATAGAACGTGTAAGCAAAACCTTATCCGGTGCGGTTCTCAGTGCATAATTTGCTGTCAGCCATCCTTCGTTATCAGTTTTTGAGAATAAGCGCATGGCACTCAGCGGTTGGTATTCCCGTATATCACCAGCTTTTGTAATCGAATAGTTATCCCACAAGATGCCATAACCTTTATTTGAAATGAGGAAAGGGACACCTATTTCTGTATTGTATTGACTAAGATCCACTCTGCGGCCTTTATAATTCACCAGTCCTTGCTGATGCTGACCAAGTCCGTAGTAAGCTTCGTTTTCCTGTGCATCAAAAACCTGAGATACTTTATACGATGATTCGCCATTAAAAACTTTAGGCACCAGGGCGGGTTCTATTGTTTTACTCTGTGCAAGAATCAGTTTATTATTCAGGTCGCGATAAGTTACGATACCTGTCTCGACAGAAACTTCTGCTTTTATTGCTTTCGTAGTGATCACTACCATACCATTTGCAGTTGTAGTCGTATACTCGACAGCAGTTTTATCAGGTAATACTGCCATCAGACTTCTATCTGCCGCAAACTCTGTAGCTGAAATTGCAGTCACATGAATAATCTGATCAGCAACTGGCTGGAGCCTGATTTTTTTGATTCCAGTCAGGGAGTTTTTAATCGTGATTTCAGTACCGGAAGCAGTTTTAAGATAACCTTCTTTTTCTTGTCCGTTTACATTCAGGCATAATACCATTACACCTGTAAAGATTACGGAGCAGACCCTAATTTTACGCATAGAAATAAATACAGTTTATATTCAGTTGTTTGAGCTCTAAAAGTATCAGGAATTGTAAAATATAAGGTCATCCGAATGATAACAAATAGGTATCGAAATGTTAACAAAACAGGCTCAAATGTAAAATTGAGAGGGTATAACCATTAACATGGAATCTTCTATGCCTTAATTAATATTGAATTACCATCATTCTACTGGGCCTGATTCAGCAACTTCAACTCTTTCAATTGTAATTATTTAAACATTTACTTTTATTATAAAGCAAATTTAATTAATTTTACAGACACATTAATTTAAAAATATCTCGTGATAAGGAAAGAAGATATACTTTGGAAAGGCATAATTGAAGAGATTTTTGTGGACTTTATCCATTTCATTCATCCTGGGATTGACAGGCTGCTAGATTTCAGCAAGGGGTATACCTTTTTAGATAAAGAACTCGAGCAGGTTTTCCCGCCAGAAAATGAAGAGTTTAAAACCAGGTATGTAGATAAGCTGGTTAAAATGTATACGCTCCAGGGAGCAGAAGAATGGGTCCTCCTGCATATAGAAGTGCAGGGGCAGTATACAGCTGATTTTGGCCAAAGAATGTTTACTTACTTCTACAGGATTTTCGATAAGTATGGTAAAAGAATTTCCGCTTATGCCATTTTTACGGAAGCCTCTACTATAATGAGGACTAATGTTTTCAAGCTTGAATTTTTGGGTACAAAACTCAGCTACCAGTTCAATGCCTACAAAATTTCAAACCAGCGAACTGAAGACCTTCTGGCCAGTAATAATCCATTTGCGATAGTTGTACTCGCCGCAAGAACAGCCTTGTCTGCGAGAACCATTCAGAGCAGCGACGAGCATGATAGTTTCCTGATAAATTTGAAATTTGAACTCGTTAAACAATTGTACGCTAAAAATTTCCCAAGGCAAAAGATCAGATCAGTATTAAAATTTATTAAACATCACGTACGATTTGAAAATAAAGAAAATAATGGTACCTTTGAAATTAAATTACAGGAATTAAAGACAATTAGGGAGACTATGGGAATTGAAGAACAAATTAGGGAACTCATAAGAGATGATGCGAAGGAAGAAGGACTGGAAGAAGGTTTAGCAAAAGGTTTAGCAGAATCTAAACTGAAATTACAAAGCATTGCCCGCAATATCACCTTAAACCTGGGCTATACTCAAAAGCAAACTGCGCAAATGCTGCAAATCTCAGTAAAATTTGTCAGAGAGGCCTGTCGTCAATCTTCCTTACCTATGGACGAAGCATAAGCTGAGGGCAGGATATCAAATTCCTGCTTAAAGTATTTGCTGAAATGTTTAGGATTACTGAACCCTACCTGATAGGCGACCTCAGCAATAGTCATCTGGGATTTTAACAACAGGTGTTTAGATTTTTGCAGGCGGTATGAACGGATATATTCTATTGGCGATTTGCCTGTTAGCGGCAAAATCTTTTTATAGAGCCCTACCCTGCTCATGTTCATATCAGCGCTCAATTGATCCACGGAATAAGAAGAATCTGACAGATGTTTTTCTATATGTACTGCAAGCTGTCTGATGAATTTATTGTCAACTGACTCTACTTCAGTTTCTGAAGGTTTGAAATCAACTTGTTTCTGATAAGTTTTTTTAGACAATGCCTGCTGTTGCAGTAGATTCCTGATTTTAGATAAAAGGATTTCAAAATTGAAAGGTTTGGTCATGTAATCACTCGCTCCTGTTTCCAAGCCCGTAAGCTGCTGATCTTCGGTTGTAAGAGCTGTGAGTAAAATCACAGGAATATGAGCGGTACGTTTATCTGACTTCACCTTTTTACACAAATCAATTCCATTCATTTCCGGCATACTCACATCACTCACAATCAGATCCGGGTGTACGGATAAAATCCTCTGCCATCCTTCTTTACCATTTGCCGCTTCAGCAATCTGGTAATATTCCTTTAAGTTATCCTTTAAATAAAAGCGGAAATCATCATTGTCCTCAACAAGCATTAAGATCGGTTTTTTACTTTTTAATGCAAAAAGCTGTATTTGCTCCGGAGAAGGTACACTTACAGATTCTCTGGGTGCTGTAAGCTGTAAGTTTATCTTCGCCGGCTGCTTTAGCTCAGGGTGGTAATCGTTTTCTTTTATTTCATCAAATACAAATACTAAAGTAAATTTACTTCCTTCGTTGATTACACTGTCAACCAATATGGTACCTCCGTGGAGCTTAACGAACTCTTTGGTAATAGACAAACCGATACCACTCCCCTGATTAACCATAGAATCTGGCACATCACTTTGGAAAAACCTGTCAAATATCCTGTCCTGTTTTTCTTTATCAATCCCAATTCCGGTATCGCTGACGATAAGTCGCAGTTCTGTTTGTTGCTTTCCCTGATCACTGGTCTCAATGCATACCCTCACGCTCCCATCTTGCGGTGTGAACTTGAAGGCATTAGAAAGCAAGTTGAAGAGTATCCTTTCAATCTTATCATGATCAAAATGGGTAAACAGATGCTGCCTGTCAGTATTGAAAGTAAAATTGATATTTTTCCGTTCTGCTACATCAGTAAAGGAGAGAGATAACTCCTGAATAAATAAGATCAGATCACCAGTCCCCGGATGTAGTTTTAATTCATGAACTTCCATCCTCCTGAAGTCAAGCAGCTGATTCACCAGGTTTAATAACCTTCTTCCATTACGCTGGATCATCTGCAACTGCTGTTTCTCGGAATCTCTTGCCTGTCTGATCAGTTTCTCTAGGGGCGTAATGATTAAAGACAAAGGAGTCCTGAACTCATGGCTAACATTGGTGAGGAATTTAATCTTCAGCAAATCGAGGTCATGAATACGTTTTGCCTGCAGGCGTTCCTGTTCCAGCAGGAACTCTTTTCTGATGCGCTGGATCCCTCTGTGCCTGATGAAGAACAATGTTGCACCAATAATTACTATGTATAAGAAATATGCGAAATAAGTACTCCAAAAAGGTGGAAGTATGGTGATATGGAGGCTTTTCTCATTTTTCACCCAATTTCCTGATGCATCCGTTGAAACGACTTTAAAAACATAGTCTCCCGGATCGATGTTCGTGTAAACTGCCCTTCTCGTTCCGCCCTGAAGTTCCTGCCATTTGCTGTCAAATCCTTCCAGCTTATACCTGTATTTGATTTTCTGAGGATTGAAAAAATTGAGAGCTGCAAATTCCAGTGTAAATCCATTTTGATTATATTTCAGTTCCAGTTCATCCGTAAAAGAAATTGATTTCTTCAGCAGTAGGCGGCCGTCCACCTGTTCACCTATACCTACACTTCTATTGTTAATCTGCAAATCAGACAATACGATATCGGGTTTACTGTTATCGTTCCTGATATGCTGAGGCTGAAACAAATTGAAGCCATTGGCCCCACCGAAAAGCATTTCACCTCTGCTGGTTTTAAAACCTGCGTTAGCATTGAATGCCACTCCCTGCAAACCATCATGGTCATCATATTTCCTGAAAGAATAGTTAAAATCAGCCTTGCCAGACTTTTCTGTAATGATATTGAATAAACCATTGGAAGTACTTACCCACAGATTTCCCTGATTATCCTCTACGATTTTTAATGTTGCTTTCTCTGTGAGTCCGTCCTTTGCATCAAAATTCCTGAATTGATTTCGTGCCGGATCTAAACGGCTTAAGCCATCTCTTGTTGCTATCCAGATAAAACCATGGCTGTCCTCCAAAATATCATACACAACATTATTAACCAATGAATTATTCTTTCCTGCTTCATAGGCATAGTGCACAAAGCGGCCATCTGTTTTCAATTTATCGATACCATCAGAAGTGCCAATCCACAAGTTCCCTGCCCTATCTTCAATGATGCAGGAAACGAAATTAGAGCGGATACTATTTTTTTCTCCCGCCTTGTAGTGTTTAAAAATTCCTGATTTCCGATCCAGCTGATCCAATCCACCACTCAGTGTGGCCACCCATAGATTTCCTTTCCGATCTTCTTTCACATCCCAAACCCGGTCATCACTTAAACTGGCAGGATCTTTACTGTTATGCTTGTAATGCCTGAATGTATTTCCGTCATAACTATCCAGGCCACCGAAATAGGTACCTATCCAAAGCACCTTATTGCGGTCAATATAGAGGCTGACAATAATATCGTTACTTAGACTGTTAGTATTTGCTGCTTGATGCATATACCGAATGAACTGACCCGTTTTCCGGTTAAAATAAAACAGTCCGCCGCCATTGGTTCCTATCCATAAATTACCCGCACTGTCTTCTGCAAAACGGTTAATATCTTCATACGAGAGTCCGTTGGTAACGCCCGACTGATGCCGGTAAAGTGGGAATTTAAGAATCTTTTCATGGTAGAAACTTACTCCTTTCTTAAACGTTCCTACCCAGATAATTCCGGAAGCATCTTTATAAAGACTGATCACACTGTTGTGACCTATACTTTTCAGGTCATCCTCTTTATTTACCAGGTACCTCAGACTAAAATCTTTTTTATTCAGCAGATTGATACCTCCATGATCAGTCGCTATCCATATCTGCCCTTTGTCATCCTCCAGAATACCATTGATCAGATTGCTATTTAATCTGCCCTTTCCTTTATCAATAAATCTGGTGATGCCTGTAGCCGGAGCATAATAATCGATGCCATGCTGGGCACTCATCGCATAAATCCATAAGTCGCCCGCCCTGTCTGCAAAAAGTCTCAGATCCTGGTCAGTCACCGGTTTTTTAAGTTGAAAATTAAGAATCCTGCGTTTAACCTTACCCGTACTAGTTTCAAGCAGTTCTATCGCCTTATCAGTGTGGATTACCCATATATTTCCATTTACATCTTCCTGAACCGAGGAAACCGGTGCAGCAGCTAAACCATCTGAAACACTTGCACCACATTTGAGGTGCAGTGTTGTACCCTTTGCCGTGTTATATTTGAATATCCCCTGATCAAGCGCATTCAGCCAAAAATTACCCTGTTTGTCAATTATAGTTCCTTTGATTGCACTGGCATTTATATTTAATTTATGCAGATACCCTTTGATATTCCTTTCAAAAGTTTCACTATCAGGATTATAAATATTGGGGCCTCCCCTCGTTTCAATATATAACCTGTGATCAGGAAGTTCGAAGATACCCGTAATAAAATCGTCAATTACTGATGTTGTATCTCTCGGATGATGTTTAAAAACCTTGAATTGATAACCATCATATCGGTTTAACCCGGCCAGCGTGCCAAACCATATAAATCCTTTAGTATCCTTAAGTATTGTATTTACCTGATTATGAGAAAGGCCGTCAGAAACTTCAATCTTAGAAAATCTTACCTGTTCCTGCTGTGCAAAAGTCAGGTTTGATATAAAAACAGACAGGATAAAAAAGATGGTTTTTCGGTGCAGCATCAAGGATTATATTGGCCGTCTAAATTACATTTTTTTTGTTAGAATTAAGGGGTAATCTCAGTTGAAACCATCACTAAAATGTTTAAATTTGGCACCACTATTATTTTAATAATACATCAAAACAATGGTTAATCTGGAGTGGTACAGAACATTTAAAGCTATATACAGGAGCGGCACCTTGACCGGAGCTGCGGAATCTCTATTTATCTCACAGCCAGGCGTAAGTCTGCATTTGAGTTCACTGGAAAGTTATGTAGGTTATAAATTATTTGACCGTACCGGTAGAAAAATGGTGCCCACCGAAAAAGGAAAGGTATTTTATAATTTCATCACCGAGGCGCTGTCTAAATTAGAGGATGCGGAAAAAAACTTCCAGAGAAGTAATGAAAAACACACACCAACAATTAGTGTAGGTATGTGTTTTGAAACATTTCAGATTACGCTCGAACCTTATGTTTCTACCCTTCCGTTTAACCTGATCATTCAATTCGGAGAGTACCCGGAAATGCTGGATAACCTGGAGAAAGGGATCCTGGATCTGATTATTACTCCGCAAACCGGCACTACTACCAACATTGAACATGAAGCATTCTCATCTGAGAGAATCGTCTTGCTTGGAGGAATGGATGTGGACAGTGAAGAATTTAACACATTAGTTGGTGAAGGAGATATGAATGCTGTGCTGGAATGGTTTAAAAAATATAAATGGTACGGCACTACAGGAGATATGGAACATTTGCGCAGATTCTGGCAGTTGAATTTCAATAAATACCCCGACTTCCGGCCCAACTATATAGTACCCAACCTGAATTCAATAGTCCGTTGTCTGAGTGGCGGCACTGGTCTGGCAGTAATCCCGAACCATTTAGGTAAAAAAGAAATTGAAAGTGAGCAGGTAAAAGTAATATGGGAAGGAAATACCATACTTGAAAATACCCTATACTTCGCCACCAGGAAGAAGACACTTTATGAAGACGAGATCAGTTCAATAAAAGAACTGATCAGAAAAGTAATGTAGTCCTTGCTGATTCATCTATTATATTTATAATAGTTAGCTATGATTTATGCTATTTTAAGCGCCCGTTGATTGACCTTACTTTTGTCATGTAATTTATAAAAGAAAGACAACAATTAACATGACAAACATATTTGTAATAAACGGCGGACAAAAATTTGGTCACTCAGGTGGCCGTTTTAACGAAACAATAACCGATGTTACTGTAGATTTTTTCACTAATCATCCGGATTTTGAAGTACGTATGACTAACGTAAACGATGATTACGACGCTCAGCAGGAAGTAGAGAATTATGTCTGGGCAGATGTAGTAATTTACCATACACCAATATGGTGGTTTCAGCTTCCGCATGGCTTTAAAAAATATATAGATGTGGTATTTACCCAGGGGCATGCCAACGGAATCTATCATAGCGATGGGCGGCGTTCGGCCAATCCAACCCGCAATTATGGTACAGGCGGGATGTTACATGGCAGAAAATATATGCTCACCACTTCCTGGAATGCACCAGAAGAGGCATTTACTATTCCTGAAGAATTTTTTATGGGAAAATCTGTCGATGAAGGTCCTTTATTTGGTTTTCACCGCATGAATGCATTTACAGGAATGCTTCCCATGGAAAGTATACATTTCCACGATATTGAAAAAAACGCTGATGTGGAAAGAGACATGAAAAAATACAGCGCACACCTCACTAAATCATTCATTGCCGAGCCTGCTACGGTTTAACGTTTGTGGAGGGGAATGGTAAAATAAAAGGCACTGCCTTCCCCTTCTTTACTTTCCACCCAGATTTTTCCCTTGTGTTTTTTTACGAAATCCCTGCAGAGGTCAAGCCCCAAACCTGTTCCTTTTTCTCCTGCAGTTCCATAGGTAGTATGGCTAAAACCTTTGTCGAAAAGTTGCCTGGCAATGTCCGGAGCGATTCCGCTACCCGTATCGATCACAGCAAAATTAACTATGTTCACCCCGACGGTTGCAGACAGGGTAATAGTACCGCCGTCATTCGTAAATTTGATAGCATTGGAGATCAGGTTTCTCAAAATCGTATCCAGCATATCCTTATCCGCCATTAAATGGATATTTTCATTTGCAGACACCACCAGCTGAATTCCCTTTGCCTCCGCTGATGGACCTGCTCTTTTGATTCCCTGTTCAAGTACTACTTTGAGATCATCAATATACACCGGATTAAAATTGATAGAGTTAACCTGACTTTTTGCCCAGTTCAGCAGATCCTCCAGTAGTTCATGCGCACTCCCCAGTCCGGCGTGCATTTTATGCACATACTCCACCAATTCCTCTTTAGTTGTAGCTCCGCTATCCATCAAAGCAAGTTCTGATAGCTTAAGTGCATTCGCAATAGGATTTTTCAGGTCATGCCCTACAACAGAAAGCAACTTTTCTTTATGCGTATTCAGTGCCTTTAATTCTTTGTTTAGTGTTTTCAGTTCATTTTCCTGTAATTTCCTCAATGTAATGTCTCTGATACTTCCTTCAGTCCCAGTAACAATGCCATCTTCAATAAGAAGCCTTGCATTTACCGAAGCATAGAGCAGATCATTGTGATTACTTTTCAGCTTCACCTCAAAATCAATTACCGTATGATCTGCATGGAGTGCATTCATAATTCTATTATGATCTTCTTCATAATAATAAAAATCATTCACTGAGTTGCCTATTACATTTTTCCGCTTAAAATTATAGTACTTTTCAATTGATGGACTGATTTCGGTTACAATCCCATTCTGATCAGTACTGTAATAAATATCCTGAATGTTTTCAAATATCTTTCTATACTTCTCCTCACTTAATGCAAGTGCCCGTTCCGCTTCTTTGATATTGGTGATGTCCTGAATCTGCGAGATACAATGCAGGGGAAGGTTATTTGCATCCCTTATCATTGAAACACCCATTAAAACCCATATCACCTGTCCGTTTTTATGGATGTATCTTTTTTCCTGCTGATAGTTATCACTTACACCTTCAATCAGGTCATTCAGGATTTGTTCGTTACGTATTACATCATCAGGATGTGTCAGGTCCTGAAAACGACTGTTTACCAGCTCGTCTTCACTATAGCCAAGCATATTGCAAAGCCCTTTATTAACGCGGATCCATTTCCCTGTCAGATCAAATAAGGCTACTCCAATTGCAGAATACTCAAAAGCCTCCCTGAATTGAGCCTCACTTAACCTGATCTTTTCTTCCGCAGCTTTTCTTTCAGAAATGTCAATAATCACCAGACTATTCAGCTCCTCACCATCGCTGTCCATAAATGTAGCGGCAGACAATTCGCAGGGGAAATGTGTTCCATCCTTTCTCTTCGCCACCACTTCTGCACTGGCTTTTCCTTCAGTTTCCCGCTGCATCAGAAAACCTGGGAGATTGGGATGACTGCAGTCGAGCACCCTACAGCGATCCAGCTTCCTGAATTCCTCAATTGTATAACCAAACATTTCCAATGCGGCCTGATTTGCTTGTAAAACGTGTTTCCCTGGAACGGTCAGCAGTACCCCGTAAAGCGAATTCTCTACAATAGACCGGTACTTGATTTCACTATTCAGCAATTTTATACCTTGTTTTTTTTCTTCTTCAATATCCCGGAAAGTTCCATAAAGCCTGATACATGTACCTCCCTGAAATTCTGCCCTTCCGCTGGCTTTTACCCAGACAGGAGTACCAGCAGCGGTTACCAACTGCAGTTCCAGATCGTAAGGTGTTCCATATAACTGAGCTTCCTTAAAATGTTTGCGGATATTTTCCCTCGATGTACCTTCCTTAAAAAAGTTAATAGCTGAAGAAATATCTGGTTCAAAATCCTGAGCAACACCGTGAATTTGTTTGGTGACGGAGGACCAGTACAATCTTGGCTGAATCAGATCCATTTCCCAAACGCCCAGCCGGGCCATTTCATTTGCCCTTTCATAAAGGTCCAATAATTTTTCAGGCTTTATTGATGCTGGATTCATGAGCTGAATATTGTAAAATACACTACTTTATTTAGCTATTATAGGAATGTTTTTTGACTATTTAACAAAATCCATTACAAAAATTGGTACTGAAATGGGGCATTATCTTAGCTAAAACCATTTGATACTAAGCAATGTAAATGTTTTAAGTATAAGATTTTAGCTAAAGACGATTTTTTGTTATTGAAATTTCATGATTACCTTTACAGCATGAGTTACAAGGTGATCAAATTTGAAGTTAAATATAAGAAGGATATCTTACCCGTATCTGTTCATGTGGTAACAGATGGTACAGAGACCAGTCATATCGTGTCTCTGGATGATCATGAGAATTTCGAAATTAAATCCGGTGAGGGCGGTAACTGGTACGCTGATGACAGGGCAGAAATTAACGAGGACCTTCTTATACTGATTACGGATCAATATAAGGGTATGCAACCTTAATGATTATTGCATAACTTTGCAGGACTAAGAAACAACATGGCAGTATTACACAGAAAAGAAGAAAAAATTGAAGCGGTATTGAACAAGCTTCCAAAAGAATATACCGATAAAGAGTTTGTAGATACTTTTATCCAGCTTTATTCAAAAGACTGGGGAAAGATCAAAGCCAACTATATCAAACAATCACAAGATAAAGTAGAAGGAACAGTCATTAAAATGCCTAAACCTGAACTGTACTTAAAAAATGTGCTGACTGTTTACCTGGAAAACCTTAAAAAGGAAGATTAATTTGAGCAGCAACGCAATAATGTAATTGATTTGACGTCTATATATCTGAGAGCGTTAATTTAGATAACGGGGAACAATCGAAAGGTTGCTCCCCGTTTCTTTTTAATCCAGATCCATAAATTCCCAGGCACTTTTATATGCTCCTATCTGTTCTGCATAGGTCACAAAGTCCGCGTAGAATGGCAATCGGGATAAAGTGGCGCTATCACCGACAATGACCAGTTTTTTTCTTGCCCTGGTCATTGCTACATTCATCCTCCTGATATCGGACAGAAAACCTATCGCCCCTTCAGCATTGCTCCTCGTCATACTGATATAGACGATATCGCGTTCCTGTCCCTGAAAACTATCAATTGTATTCACAGCGATTTTGTTTCCGTATACCTGCAAGGCGGGAGAATTGAGCAGCAAATCTTTCAATACCAGGATCTGCTGCAGATACGGGGAAATAATAGCTATAGTGGGAAAATCTGCTGCCGCAGGATCTCTATCCAATCCTGTAATCAGCTGCGTGAGATGTTTCAATAAAAGCGCTGCCTCTTCAGGATTTGTAGTACTTGTACCTTCAGATTTTTCTTCAAAGCTACACCCGGCAGTATCTATAAACTCGACAGGTGTATCGCCATTAAACAACACATGGTTAGCTACCGCGATATTGGCTTTTAGTTTATTACTATAAAATACCTGAGAGGAATACTGCATAATCTTTTCATTCATCCTGTATTGTTCTTCCAGCAAGGTTACCGCTTCAGGATATAAGGCTACGCATTTCTCCAGCAGTGTAGTACTTAATCCTTTTTTTGCTGCTTCGGATGATTTAATTGTGGGCGATAGCTGGCAGTGATCACCAGCAAAAACAATCTTTTCAGCCTTCATTAAGGGTATCCAGCATGCAGGTTCCAGTGCCTGTCCCGCTTCATCAATCACGACCGTCTTAAATTTACGGCTGCGGATGGTATAGTGATTGGCGCCGACTAAAGTGGCAGCGATCACCTGCGCTTTGCCCATCAGGTCGTCTATTACATATTGCTCGATATCTCCAACCTCTTTACTGATCTTTTTTGCTTCATTAAACAGCGCTTTACGCTGTTCCTGCTCTGCCCTGCCAAAGTTACGTTTGTATTTATGCGCCATATGCTTAAATTCATTCGCTTGTTTCTTTAGTGCTTTGACCTGTTTCATACTGCTGTGCTCTGACATTTTATGATCAAGCGTGAGTGATGCCAGCTGATTGGAGACCCTTGCCGGGTTTCCCACCCGGATTACGTTCAATCCTTCACCTGCGAGCTTGCTGCTGAGCAGATCTACTGCGGTATTACTCGGCGCTACGACCAATATCTGCTGATTATCTTGCTTGATCAGGGCCTTGATGGCCTGCACAAGTGTAGTGGTCTTTCCTGTTCCCGGGGGACCATGAACGATAGCGAGTTCATTTGCGCTGAGTATTTGGTGGACGGCAGCTTGTTGAACTGTATTTAAACCGGGAACAGCATATAAAAACGTCTTCGGATTAAATCCCGGTGAAGCTTTACCTGTTAAGATTTGCTGCAACCTGCTTTCCTCCGGGCCATCAGTGAGACCATCAGCCATCTTAAGTGCATTTTGCATCTCATCATAACTGTTGTTATCAAACAGAAGGTCTATGCCCAATTTACCATCTGAAGCCCAATCCGGCAGTTCATCGGTACGTAAAGTGATTTTAAGCCGGTTACCACCAATGTAGCCAATTACACCTTCCAATCTGTCTATTTTAGGATCATGATTGGAAAATAAAACTACAGATGAGCCAAAGCGGAACTGGTGAGACAGGTCCTGATGTGTAGTGCGTTCCAATTCTACAGTTAGATAATCGCCCCTGCTCATTTCTGAGCCCCTGATAGCGATCGGATACCAGCTTAACCCATTTGCTCTCCGGTCTGACACAGAAGATGATTCTGTAAGTCTGAGGTAAGATTTAAGATCTTCTTCACGCTCGGTTTTTAATAAACCGAGCAGGTTTTTAAAATACTCCATTTTTACAAAGATAAAAAAAATGCCATCCTGAAGGGACGGCATTTGTATATAGCAGATAGCATCGGTGATCAGATCAAATCATTCACTATTAAGTAGTCCCTTGCCTCTTCGAAATTCAGGAATATTTTGTCGGCAGCAGCTAATTTTTCATGGTCATCTGTATTTCCCTGGATCACAAAACAAGTAAGCCCAGCAGCTTTAGCAGCTTTTAATCCATTCAGCGTATCCTCAAAGACCAGACATTCTTCCTTCGCAAAACCAAGCCTTTCAACCGCAAGAAGATAAGATTCCGGATCAGGCTTACTGTTCTTTACATCACTTCTGGTAATGAGCAGTTTAAAGAATTTACCAAGTCCGTTTTTCAAGAACATTTCATCCACATCGGGGCGTTTACTTGCTGTAACCAAAGCCATAGGAATTCCTTTACTTAAAAAATAGTCCATGCTATCTTGTACAAATGGCATGAGATTGATTTCACTCGTTTTCAAACGTTCTACGGTCAATAATTCCTTTCGGGCGATTAAATCTTCCAGGGAAGTTTCAATTACATACAATTCTTTTAATCTGCTTGCATTTCCGGGTAACGGAATACCTGCGTAGTTTTTTAAAAAATCATGATAATCTAATTGAACATCAGATTCTGCAAGTAATTCATTCCAGGTATTGAAGTGAAAATGTTCAGAATCAACCAAAGTACCGTCAAGATCAAATAAAAGTGCCTTAAATTTTGTCATACGGCAAATTAAAACAATTTATCTATTTACACAACCCATTACTGACCAACAACCCGGTAAGTAATTGTTTTCCCATCAACCACTTCCTCATAGTAAATATCATCAGGTGATACGTAGTACTTTTCGCCTTTCAGAAATACTTCCCGACTTCCTTCGGGCAGTTCATTTACAATCTCTCCTGCCAGAGGTGCCGTATTGGTATCACCATCAGTATTTAACACGCCATCTTTACCCGCTACAATATAAACTGTTTTGCCATCGGCATTTTGCGACACACTATAATAAACACCTTTGTATTCATAATAAGTCTCGCCATTGATCACTACTTCATTTGCTTCTTTAGGCAAACTAGGCACCTCTGCACCAACTGGCGGAACAACTACTTTGTATTCATTATCATATTGCCTGTAAAACAATCCGCCGGAATAATAAAACTGATCGGCACCATAATAGAATGGGTAATAGCCAAAAGGCAGTATGCTTAAGCTAAATCCAAGATAAGGTCTGTAATAATTGCGATAACCGTAACCATAATATGACCTGCGATAGCCAAATCCAGGTCTACCATATCCGGGGCGACCGTAAGATCTTCCAAATCCTGATCTCACTATATTTCCGCGTCCAATGGATCCTCTTTCAACATTTCCTCTACTTATCGTACCCCTACCAAAAGAGGATCGTCCTGAACCAAAATTCTGACTTCTGATCGCTGCCGATCTGTTGCCACCTCCAAAACTTCCGCCACCTCTGCTGATACTACCGCGACCAGCGCTGCTTCCGCCCCCTCTTCCCCCTCTTTGTGCAAATACACTTTGTGCAGTTAATCCGCTAACAATCAATATAGCTGCTGCGATGATTAACGATTTATAACTTGAAGCTTTCATAATTAAATAAAATCAATTTGGATGTAAGACTGCGCAACAGCCCAAAAGATTATCCCAATTGATTAATTTAATAACAAGCTGACATAATAATGATAAATAACATGCTCAGATCATCACAATGCTCTATTATACGAAATGTGCCCGCAGAACAAGTATAGCATATCTGATTTTTGATTTAACAGAGCCCAAAGGAATCTGCAGTCTGTCAGACACCTCCAGTTGCGTATATCCCTGAAAATAGACAAGGTCAAGGATCTGTTTTTGCGCCTGGGGCAACACATTGATTAGTTCTTTAATACCGATGGTATCGGTATTATAAGATACGTAGTTCCTCTTGTCAACATTCGGAGACGCAACATCAATATCTGTAGTTTTTAAGATCTTTGCGCAGGCTTGTCCCCGCAGATAGTCAATAGCAGTATTTCTTGCTATCCTGGCCATCCAGGTAAAAAGCCTACCTTTTTCCGGATCATATTTATCTATTGATTTCCAAATTTTTACAAATGTTTCCTGCAGCACGTCTTCTGCAAGATCATCATATTTGATAAACTTTAAAATTATACCCAATAGTGGCCCTGCGTACATTTGATACAACTTATACAATGATAAATTATCTCCCTTCTTCAATTGCGTTAACAATTCGTCATCAGGAATCTCAGGTGGTAAACTGCCTCTGCATTCTAAATGTAAAGCAGGAAATTCGGAAAGTACAATTTCCATAATTAAAGTATTAATTAAATAGACAGAAGCAAAAGTATAATAGAATTATACATTTCAGGCATCAAAGTGCCATTCATTCCGTTCATTTTAACTGGTCCAGCTGCACAAAATTTCCAGGTGTTTGAATAAGTAGATAACCGGGCTTTTATCCATGATTATTTGATAATATGGCAAAAGAATAACTTTCAATGCGCAGGATCATATTATCTTCGGAGATGGAAAGTCTGAGCTTAAAAACCTTTAAAAACGAGTTTGTAAATGCATTTGATGGTGACCAGGAAGATAACCTGAAACCAAGGCAAACTCCTGGATTTTTATATGCCAGAACCGTACCTACCCCAGTAAAAAGACCTTCATTACTTGCCTGGTCTGAGGATCTGGCTGCACAGCTGGGGGTTGAAGAGCCCAATTCAGACGACGTTGATATCATTGGAGGAAACTCCATTTCTGACTCTATGTTCCCTTATGCAGCATGTTATGCAGGTCACCAATTTGGTAATTGGGCCGGTCAGCTTGGCGATGGCAGGGCAATTACACTAGGCGAATGGGCAGTCACAGCAGAAGAATCTTATGAGTTCCAGCTAAAGGGCGCCGGACCTACCCCATATTCCCGCAGGGGCGATGGCAGGGCGGTTCTTCGCTCTTCAATTCGCGAATATCTGATGAGTGAGGCCATGTTTTATCTCGGTGTGCCAACCACACGTGCATTGAGTCTTGTTAGTACCGGCGATCAGGTAATGCGGGATATGTTTTATGATGGTCGCGCTGCATATGAGCCTGGTGCAATAGTACTGCGTGTAGCACCAAGTTTCCTACGTTTTGGAAATTTTGAAATGCTGGCCGCAAGACAGGAGCTGGAAAACTTACAACGACTTACCGACTGGACCATTGATAAGTTTTTCCCTGGGATTAAGGGAGAAAATAAGATCATAGAATGGTTTAAGACAATTGTAACTCAAACTGCTACATTGATGACATCCTGGATCAGGGTAGGTTTTGTTCACGGGGTGATGAATACCGATAATATGTCAATACTGGGGCTAACTATTGACTACGGACCATTTTCATTTCTTGATGCCTATGATCCGGATTTCACGCCAAATACTACAGATTTGCCAGGGCGCAGATACGCTTTTGGTCGCCAGCACACCATTGCCTACTGGAACTTGGGCTGTCTGGCCAGTGCCCTTGCGCCACTTTTAGAAAATACCGATGAGCTTGTTGCAGTATTAGAGGATTACAGAGATATCTATTACGTAAAATATTATGCCATGATGGCCGATAAAACCGGTCTGGATCAGTTGCGGAAAGAAGACAAAGTCCTGATTGACTTGTTTGAGCAGACACTTTCTCTTGTACAGCCAGACATGACTATTTTTTATCAGCTACTGATTGATCTTCCGCTGGAGCTCAAAGATGAGTCTGCACTGATTACTTATTTTGAACCCGCTTTATATGCTAAGCTGAATACTGAACAAAGTGCGGCTCTCTATCAGCTGATGGTCACCTATCTGGGGCGCATCAAAAGCAATACCTGTAAGCCAGAAAATCGAATAGAACGTATGCGGGCAAATAATCCACGATTTATTTTGAGAAACTACCTATTACACCAGGCAATAGAAGAGATGGAAAAAGGCGATAATACCTTATTTACAGCGTTGAAGACCGCGATGAAAACTCCTTACTCCCATGACCATGATCAGTTTTTCACGTTAAGACCAGAATGGGCAAGCCGACAGCCGGGAAGCTCTACCCTATCCTGCAGTTCCTAAGATTTCCTTATACAAAAAAGAACGCCTGCATCATTTTATCAATAATGCAGGCGTTCTCTTTTTATATCGGAATGAGCATTAACTCATTTTCAGCTTTTTCTGAATATCTGTAACGTAACCTTTGAATTTTTTATCCGTATCAATCAGATCTTCCACCGTCTGACATGCATAGATTACCGTAGAGTGGTCTCTTCCGCCATAAAAAGCACCTATACTTTTCAGCGATGATTTGGTAAGGCTTTTGGACAGGTACATAGAAATCTGACGTGCCTGAACGATTTCACGTTTACGCGTTGGAGATTTAACCATTTCAACCGGCACTTCGAAATATTCGCAAACCAGCTTCTGGATATAATCCATTGAAATCTCTTTAGTAGTATTTTTTATAAAGTTCTTTAACATAGATTTAGCTAAAGCCAGATCGATATCTTTTTTATTTAACGTTGACTGTGCAAGTAATGAAACCATCGCACCTTCCAGCTCACGTATATTATTGTCAATATTATTTGCCACATATTCAACTACCTCAGTTGGCAATTCAATACCGTCAGCATGCATTTTCTTTCTCAGTACAGCAATTCTTGTTTCCAGATCAGGAATCTGCAGATCAGCAGAAAGTCCCCATTTGAAACGACTTAACAAACGTTCTTCTAAACCAGACAGGTCTTTTGGTGCTTTATCCGAAGTAATGATGATTTGTTTGCCCGACTGGTGCAGATGATTAAAAATATGAAAGAAAATATCCTGTGTTTTTTCTTTTCCTGCAAAATTGTGTACATCATCCATGATGATGACATCCATTGCCTGGTAAAAGTTCACAAAATCATTAATCGTATTGTTTTTCAGCGATTCAACAAATTGCTGACAGAATTTTTCACAAGAAACATAAATTACCAGTTTATCCGGCAAGGCCCGTCTGATTTCATTTCCTATTGCCTGAACCAAATGTGTTTTCCCTAATCCTACAGCACCATAGATCATCAATGGATTGAATGAAGTTGCACCAGGCTTTGCAGCTACAGCGAAACCAGCTGACCTGGCAAGACGATTACAGTCACCCTCAACATAGTTGTCGAATGTATAATTTGAGTTCAACTGAGGGTCTACATTCAGCTTTTTTAAGCCAGGAATAACGAATGGGTTTTTGATATCTTTGTTAATGGCTACCGGCATTGGCATTGACTGCGATTTCGAAGCAGCGCCATTACCATTAGACGGTATACTTGTTGTATAAGGATTACCGCTGTTAGAAGATTTATCTACTACAATATTGTATTCTAAACGTCCTTCTTCACCCAGTTGTTGTTTTACAGTTTTTCGCAAAAGCCCTACATAATGCTCCTCTAACCACTCGTAGAAGAATAAACTTGGTACTTGTACGGTCAGAACAGGTCCTTCCAGTTTTAAGGCAGAGATCGGTTCGAACCATGTTTTGAAACTTTGGTTCGGGATATTATCCTTAATTATCTGGAGACAGTTATTCCACACTTCAGTACAAGCTTTCTGCATATATATATTCTAAAAGATATCGGTTTTCAATTCAAATAAACAACTAACTATATGTCGTTTTGGGAGTGCGAAGATCCTAAAAATTACCAACATTTACAGATAAAATCTCACCTTATTTATAAGTAGCTCACATGCACCACTATATACTTCTTACCTGAAACACTAGTGTGGATAACTAAAAATTATCAACATCAGTTATCCACGGAATGGATCCAATTCTACACAAGCAGGTAAAAACACCTGCTTTACCTATCACGTATTTTTACCGTTAAATCTTCCTCCCGATACTCATAATTTCGCATTTATATTTAACTTGTCCTTTAAATTATATAATAGCCAACATGGGTAAATTCGCATCAGTTAACGCTCTCTCCTTGCCATTAGTGACCGAAATGGTCGTTGCAGAGGTACAGGACACAGATCTTGCAATGCAAGATTTGATTATTATCATTGACAGTTTCACGCCACCATCACTCATTATTCCTCCACCAGCTGTTTATTCATTAGCTGAAGCAACGGAAGATGCATTAATTGCAGCGTCAAAACAAACAGTTTTAATTTTTAATGCTCAGTATCCGCATGTAAAATTGCCGGAAACTAATTTAGATTATGGTGCTGTTCTGGATTACACAGCAAATGGTGACATTAAAACACTGGAAAATGCAATCAGTAAAGATTTAAATGATTGGGGCATCAGCACAGATTTTTCAGATGAAATTGCTGCAATATTACAGCCGAAAGTAGACAAAAGCCAATTTACAGCATTGACTACTTACGGGAAAATAAGCACTAACAATTCTGCTAATTCATTAGAGAACCTCTATTGGGTAGCATCTTTTGCTGTTTTTCACCTCAGTGCAACCGACTATGCAGTAATTTATGGCTTTAGCGCGGTGACTGCCTAAATCATTTTACCATTTCACATTTACAATAAAAGTTTATTATCATATGAACAATCAAGAAATTTCAAAAGGTCCATCTATATTAGATAGAACCAGAATCACATTAAAAGAAGCAACTAAAAGAGCAAAAGCGTGGAGAACTCTCCTGAGTTCAATTCCATCAGGAAATGTTGATATAGAAGGTAATTCAATTCCATTGATTCCTGCTCAGCGAATCTTCAGATCAATCAATGTAAATATGGATGATATTGATCAGTTAAAGAAAGATCATCCGGAAGCAAGATCTATAAGAGTATATTTAAGTTTACCAGATCCGAAATACCCTTACAACATCTGTGGTATGTTAGTTCCTGTTGATGGAAATAACAATGATATGCTGACCACTACTTTTGAGGGGGATACTATGTCAGAGGAAGAAATTTCAGAAAGTATAAGTAGATCAACTATTTATGATTTCACACAACCATGTCCTAATCTGTGTGACCCTCAAAGTAAATTGTTTTAACAAATCATTTAAAAACTACGGAGTAATTAATTTATGCCTCCAATAAAATATCTATATCTAGCTATACTTGTCCCTGTTTCGATTCTTGTTCCCATAACCATAGGGGTGTATAGGTACAAGAATCTTGGCAAGGCGATGAATACAATATTTTTCTATTTGGTATTAAACGGATTAATAAGTTTGCTTGTAAGATATCTTGCGTCTTACAAGATGAATAATCTACCCATCTTACATGTCTTCACAATTCTGGAATTTTTATGCATTTCTATATTTTATATTCAGACGCTAAAAGATAAGATGATTAAGAGAATAATTGTGAGTATGATGGTTATATTCCCTTTAGCCTGTGTCATTAACTTTATGTATTTTCAGGATATAACAAGATTCAATACGAATACCAGACCACTGGAAGCTTTGTTGGTAATGATTTATAGTCTGCTTTATTTTGCTCAAAATACGAATGACACATTTGAAAAAAAGTGGGAAGAAAGCCCTATCAATTGGGTCAGTTCGGGATTACTCTTGTATTTTTCGGGTGCCTTATTCATTTTTTCATTTTCTAATTATACCTCCTCTGATATGAATACAAGGTACCAGCAACTAAATCTGCTTATATGGAATATTCACGCCACATTACTTCTAATTATGTATTTATTATTCGCGAAAGGATTTAGCAAATGCACGAAGAAGTAGGAGACAATATTTATTTTTTGGTCATTATGTCCACCGCAGGAACGGCTCTATTGGTCATTTCATTTGTAATACTTTTTATTCGGAATCAGAATAAACTGTTAGCGAACAAGCAGAAGTTACATGACGCGGCTTTATCGCATCAAAAGGAGTTACTTAGAACAATCATTAAGTCTCAGGAAGAAGAAAGAAAACGAATTGGGCAGGATCTTCATGATGAAGTTGGCGGCTCACTCTCTAACCTAAGAATGCTGATGAACCGTTTTGATGGTAAAAACAAAGATGTGTCAGAGGAACAGAAAGAGGCGGTAAATGTCTACAGACAATTGATCGATAAGATCGTTCAGGATGTTCGCAACATATCCCACAATCTTTCTCCGCCAGGATTGGCGTTATTTGGTTTCTCAGAAGCCCTGGAAGAGCTAAAAGATGTGGTAAGTAAAGGTGATGATTCATTTATCTCCATTACAAACCATGCAGAAGCGGCATCAGAAAAATTAGCCTATCCTGTTGCTCTTGCATTGGTACGAGTACTACAAGAATTAATAACTAATACGTTGAAGCATTCTGGCGCAAAAAGAATAGGCATTTCGCTTTTTATGGAGAATGAAGACTTGCTGGCTATTCATTATACAGATGACGGGATTGGTTATGACGGAAAGTTGAGCAAAAAAGGTATGGGCATGCATAATATTGAGAGCAGGCTTGATTTGATAAACTCTACTTATACCATTCAGACAGCGATAAACAAAGGGTTTGGAATGTTCATTTATGTACATCCTCTGGCTCAATTTTAATAAAATGATATGATACGAATTGCACTTGCAGATGACCAGAATTTATTTAGAGAGGGTTTAGCAAATCTGCTCAGCGCACAGCCCAATTTCGAGCTGACCGCACAGGCTGAAAATGGCAAGATACTTCTGGAACAAATTGAACAGCTGGAAACGCTACCTGATATAGCTCTGATAGACATGAATATGCCAGAAATGAATGGCGTAGAGCTGAATGCTGCTTTAAGGGTAAAATATCCGTCTATAAAAGTTATTGTCTTGTCTGTGCACGGTGAAGAGCGCTACATGAGTAAAATGATAGAAGCCGGAGCATGTGGATATCTAAAGAAGAACTGTGATACGAAGGAGTTGCTGGATACCATCAATCATACCTATGACCTGGGTTTCTACTTTAACAGGGATACGGTGCTTGCCATGCGAAATGCTGCAAAACATAGAAGTCAGGGCATTCAGAATATGAATAGCATCCCGATCAGTCTCACTGAAAGAGAACTGTCCATACTCAAAATGATTTGCGATGAATACACCAATATAGAGATCGCAGAGAAGCTATTTATCAGTAACCGGACGGTAGATGGTCACCGTACAAACCTGTTGTCTAAGACAGGCTGTAAGAATACAGCAGGCTTGGTTATTTTTGCGATCAAGTATGGTATTTATGAAATTAGAATATAAAGGCCTTTAATAATTAATCTCTCACAGTAATGACAGGGTCTTTTAAAGACCCTGTTTTTTTATGTCTAAAATTTAACACTCTTACGAATACAATTCGCTACCAATTAAAGTTGAGCCTCTTAAGAAATGTGGCAGTATCTACAGATTTATGCAAAGCAGAAAGAAAAATTAAACACTGAATAAAAAAAATTGCACAATACAATTTATTAATCGTAAGTTGCTTTAAATATAAAATACAGCCCAAATTAATCTCAAATCTTCACAATATTGAAAACTCCACAGCATCAAGACCGCTAAAAACGATTATCATTTCGAATTAAAAAAACAGAACCACAGTTAATAAATAAATTTTAATTCCTTAATCTTTAAAAAACCTAAATCATTTAGTATGCAAACACTTACTATCAACACAAAAAGAACAGCGGAAAACGTTGGACAAAGAATTAGCAGAGAATATGCTGATCGGCTAATCAATGGTTTTAAACAGAAGTTCCCAAATGAAAAGCAATTAGTTTTTATCTCCAAAAAAACGATTCTGAACGCGATCAAACAAGCGGAAAATATTTCCGGTTTAAGGTTTATGTATGGTTTTGATGCTATGAACGATGTAGATTCGAGAGTAATCTTAATGGTACCTTGTAATAATACCTCAACGCAACTTGCAATTCCAAATTCAATTATTCTTCCAGAAGGATACCTAACAAATAAAGGAACTAAATTAAACTTTGATAAAACCTGGCAAGTACTCTATAATCATACGTTAAGATTTGGGAAATACTTTCCGGAAGCAGCTTATAACCAAATAATGCGCGGTTCATTTATCGGCATTAACAGTCTGCATACACTTTTAGAATCTGAAGAGTGCATAGGCATCAATTTCAACTTTGGTTACGACGAAACTATACCTGATGTAGCCAGTAGAAATAAACCTGTTTTTGCCGCGGTGAACTCTTTTGGTTTTGATATTGATATTTTTGATTTTACTACGCCATGCCCTAGCATGTGTGATCCGGTTCCACCTTTCAATCTGGGTAAAATAGGGGCTGTAGATACTAAAATTCAGGTTGAGGCTAACAACAGCTTAAAATTAACTCCTCAGTTCCGCGACGAATTCCTGCTAAAAAATGCAGCGAATGGTGGTTTGGTTGAAATGTTTTATTATGCTAATCCTTCTATCTATGAGAAAGTGATGGCCGGTGACTCTTCTAAAGAGTTATATGAGAGTGTGCAGATACCTCAGATAACTAAATTCAATAGTTTGATAGAAAAAGGCAATTTTGAAGAAGCAAAAATTGTATTCGAAAAAACTATCAGGGGAATGATTGATACTTACCTGTTTCAATAAGACAATATCCCAATATATAAAAAAAGAGAACCGATATGGTTCTCTTTTTTTATAGTATCATTTCAGCCTAAACTAATCCACTGATTTCTACCATTTCATTAGTATCAGCTTCGTAATCAACTCCGGCTACATCAAATCCAAACAGATTCAGGAAGTCTTTTTTGTAACCTGCCAAGTCTCCAATTTCTGGTAAACTTTCAGTTGTAGCTTCTAACCACAAAGCAGCAACTTTTGCCTGAACATCTTCACGCATTTCCCAGTCGTCCACACGGATCCTGCCTTTTTCGTCAGTAGGAATTTCATTGCCGGAATATAACCTGTCCTGGAATAAACGCTGAATCTGTTCAATACATCCTTCATGAATGCCTTCTTCTTTCATTACTTTATACAGTAAAGAGATATATAAAGGAATTACAGGAATTGCAGAACTTGCTTGTGTAACCAATGCTTTATTTACTGAAACATAAGCTTTACCATTAAGTGGCTTCAGTTTTTCAGTAATGGTAAATGCTGTAGCTTCAAGATGATCTTTAGCGCGACCAATTGTACCTTTGCGGTATACCGCTTCAGTTAATGACGGACCAATATATGAATAAGCAACTGTGGTAGCTCCTGGAGCAAGTAAGTCAGCAGCCATCAGGTCTTCAATCCAAAAGCCCCAGTCTTCGCCACCCATTACAGCAACTGTATTTTCTATTTCTTCCTCGTTTGCAGGCTGTATAGAAATATCAGATACTACACCAGTATGGAAATCAACGGTTTTATTTGTAAACGTTTCACCAATAGGTTTTAAAACTGAATTGTAAACCACACCCGTTTTAGGATGAGTTCTGCGGGGTGAAGCTAAACTATAAATCACCAGATCAATCTGACCTAAATCGGCTTTAATCAGTTCGAGTGTTTTTGCTTTAATTTCATCAGAGAAAGCATCACCATTAAGGCTTTTAGCATATAATCCTGCTTCATGCGCTTTCTTTTCAAAAGCAGCAGTATTATACCAGCCCGGTGAAGCTGTTTTTCCAGGTGCCGGTGGTTTTTCAAAATAAACGCCAATTGTGGATGCATCTGCTCCAAAAGCACTGGTGATTCTTGATGCCAGTCCAAAGCCTGTAGAAGCACCAATTACAAGTACTCTTTTAGGACCATCAATAGATCCTTTTGATTTAACGTAGTTAATTTGATTGACAATGTTTTGTTCACATCCTTCAGGGTGTGAAGTCAGGCAAATAAAGCCACGAATTCTAGGTGCAATAA
>Ga0247814_10000613_pt1 | contig 26919 bp, 18 predicted proteins | sample UWRJL179409R1_FD_179947 | JGI IMG/M metagenome (GOLD analysis project Ga0247814, IMG submission 179947) | Plant litter microbial communities from Arlington Agricultural Research Station in Wisconsin, United States - UWRJ-L179-409R-1 | ecosystem: Environmental > Terrestrial > Plant litter >... | reverse complement strand
CGGCTTTTTTTCTGAGAATTCTACCAAACAAATTCCAGAATAGCCCATGGGCAAAAAATTTATGTCTTGCCCTGGCCTAACTTTAACGAATTTAAGCTCTGATTTTATTTTACTATAATTTTTAGGTTCTTTTAGCGAAAAGATAACATCAAATTTTGTATATATCGGTATATCCAATATCGGCCTATCGGAACCTAAATAAACCTGATTTTCGTTCAGTTCTACAGGTAATCCAAATTTTTTTATTTGTGGATCATTTGATGTATATATATCGCTAATGGGCAAAATAATATTCCCTTTTTTTTCAAGGCTTTCTATAATCTCGCTATTTTTTGTCATAACTTAATTGCTTTTTGGTAAAATAACATGGATTGCTCTAAAGACGAGGAAGGTAATGAAATTAATAATTCCGTAGCTTCATCTCGACTTAATTTTGAAGGCAAGTCTTTGCCATAAATTTCTTTTATTATTTTTCTGGCTTGTTGTGTACTAATTTCTTTCGAAGATATTTTAGAGAAGTTTTCGGCGCTTATTTTTACCGCCACTTCTAGTTCGATTGCCACACGTCTGCTTGGGCTTACTAACGTAATTTCTTTCATGTCTTTCGTTAGGACCATTTGCAAAATACCTTTAGCACCAAATTTAGTTTCTGATTCTATTGCAAATATAGTTGATTTTATTGGATCGGTTGATGTTGGCAAGCCATTCATAATAGTATTTTGACTACCAGAAAACAAACTGCCGGAGTGATTTCTCGTTGTGCCCCTAAGTAATACTTTTATGCCCATATGATCCAGATCAACAGCAAGGTACCCCTCCTCCATACTATCAAGAAATAAAACCAATTCCTCTGTAGATTTAATAGGATTCCTTTTTGGCACTTTATTAAGCGCCAATAAACTTTTGGCCTTAAAGCCAGCGGATTGAGGAAGCATGGTTAACAACATTAAATCAACAAAGTCCTTTCTGGATTTATCTAATTCAATATTGGTAAAATATTCTGCTACAAATGCAGGAACATATACGTCCTTTCCTTCTGATATCATAGATACTGGCAAAAACGGTTTCCTCCATCCAAGCGTAACTTTCTTACTTTTGTCTGCAATTGGCGCCTTATCAAAACTATGAACAGTATATCCTATTTCATATTTTACAATGTCTTCATGAAACATACACCAACCAACAATTTTCATATAAACCTGACCATCAAAAGGATCTTTAAATTCAGTTATTCCTGCAAATGTTAAGATGTTTTTAAAATCGTTTTCGTCCCATACGCTAAATCCAATATGGCATAATGCCACAATAAGGTCTGACAAATATTCATCACTGAACCAACCTAACATTTTTCTTATAAAATCTGGGTTGGCGTTTACCAAATCATAAAATTTCTTTTTATCCTTAATTCCGTTAAGCAAATTAATAATTGCCACATTTTCATTGCTCCCAACAGCATCAATAAAATCATGTGCTAAATAAAATAAGTCTAAAAGTAATGCCGTATCATCTTTTTGGCTTACAACAAAATCGGGGGCAAACTCGTATAAAAAGTCTAATTTATTAGGGTTTTTGCCTGCATTTTTAAATGCCACGTCAAATCTTTTGATTATGTACTGTCTTTCTGCCTCACTTATAATTATCCCTAAATAATTCAAGAGTTGTTTAAAATCTTTGTAGTATTTCGACTCTAAAATAATTGCATATCTATGATCTTCAGAAGAGCTTGTTATTATTTTGTATGTGAATTTTATCCTAAAGAAAATCTGTTCTATATTTGGATTAAATATAAATTCAAATTCATGCTTTCTCCCAAAATCGACTAAAGCTAATTTTGTGTTTAACATGCCATTGATTAATAATGAATGATCACGTATGGAAAAAGGCACCGACAAATCTCTAGATTCTACCTTTGTTGACATTGGATCGTTAACAGAAGGCCTTTTTTGATTTGGTATCTTTTGGGCATAACTTGTATAGTCAAAATTATAGTTAGCTTTTTTTTGCAAGAAACCTTTTAGCTCTTTTATTAGTTTATCGAAATGGATTCCAGTAGTAACAAACTCGCCTGTTTCTACTGGATCTCCAAAGGGGCTTTTTGTTTTTGTAAAATCATTTCCGATAAGATTTACAGTATTCGAAAGATGTCGAGGAAAAACAATTTTACTATCTTCTTCTTCAAACATACCATCTATAAAATCCATATTTATTCGTTTTAAAAGTTAGTTTTTAAAAGGCGGGAGACACCATCATAGATGCTCCCGCCTTTTGGGTTATTCAGGGTTGCATGCGGCTTGTACGCTTGCTATATCTGCGTTTAGGGACGCAATCTCTGCATTGATGGCTGTAAGGTCACAACCCGCTGCTGTAGCTTGTGTAAGGAAACCTTGCACATTGGTCAACACGGTGTTGAGTGCATTGATGGTGTTTTCACAAGTGTGTAAACCGTCTTGGTAACCTGTCATGATGGAAGCATGATGACCGGCATACACAGACATTCCGTTGTTATATCCCACACATTCCTGTTTTACATAGGCAATGTCACTACTTACCTTCGTGATGGCTTCGGAAATAGACGTAGTGCTACATCCTGCCGTTGTGGCCTGCCCCAACAAAGTATTGAGGTCAGCCAAATATGTGGTTAGCTTCGATGATGCTTGGCCACTATTCTTCACCTTGTTATCATAGTCCAAAACTACTTGCTGCGCCGAATTCTTCAACTGTTGCAATGTGGCGGCAATTTCAGTGCAGACAGTGTTTGCGGGTGGTTCTGATGGATTATTGTTTCCATTATCCAGTAGATCTTTGATGGCATTGATGATGTCGCTTCCGTTGGAAATAATATCAATTACATCTTGCAATAACGTACTCGTATTGGGCTGGGTGGAATTCCCGTTCAATAGGTTATTACCTTGGGCAATGCCCGAACATTTACATGGCTCATCGTCACCCGCAGAACCACACCCGCAGTCGCCTGGCAGTGTCACCACCGGCGTTCCGTCCTCACAGCAATAGCACGGCAGCCCGTTTTCTTCCAATGGAGCCGAATCGCTTTGGATAATGGTGAGTGATGAAGGAATACGGGTAAGCCAAGTAGCCGGTTCCTCATATCCGGCTTCATCCGGTGTTTTAATCCTTAATTCGTCAATTACTTGCTGATAAAGGTTTGATGTGGTATCTACAGAATAGCCTTGGCCGAACCATACTTTACCGGTGTCAAAGAAATATAACACGGCCCTTTCAAAACCTGGCTTCACCGGCAACACAACTTTACCCATACCCGATTGGAGAAACGCCTGGAAAATAAAGTCGGCCGAACTTTGTTCTTTGATCAGTGCACTCCAGTCGGCTTCCTTGCCCCAATAATAGGGGAAGAACATGTACGATATAATGTCCCAGTCGAATGCCTCTTCAAAAAAGCGTACTTGGTCGGCATATTTATCCAATGCCAAGGTTTGGTTCACTTTATAGTTACTGCCCGACCCGCCTATGTAGTGGTTCTGTCCTATATTTAAACTGAATGGGCGCATCATCATCTCTATACAAGCCCGCTTTAATTCGCGTTGCTCTATGGCACGTCCGATCATCGGGTTATAGTTATAATCCAAAGGTTGCCCTGTTGTAGTTCCGATATTCGCGGCGGCTTCGGCTTCATTAAACTCCTGCAACCTTTTGTTATAGGCTTCCCAAATGGCCAAGAATGTTTCTGCCCTCCAAGCCTCATATTTTTCGGGCTTCAAGTAGCAATTGGCCAGTACGTTTAACGAAAAACCGCCTACCTGGTGCGTTGACAACGAGATTTCCAATTCCTTTTCTACGTGATCTACCGTACCACCACCATAAGGGTAATTATTTAATCGGGCATTGGCATAGGTTGAAAAATCTTGCATACCCGAGATGTTCACGGTTACCTGGCTTTTGTTTACGTCAGACCCGGCTTGGTAGTGAGAATATGAATACCTCGCATTCAAACATTCGTATCCGTCCGGAATCTCCAGTTTGTAACTGTGGCCGGATGAATATCTATTTTGGATTTCAATGCCCGTATTGCTCGGCGAGTCTCCAAACGATTTCCCGATCTTCATTACTGATGCCGGAGGTGGTTCCACGTCGGCGCCGTAACGCGAGGCGAGTTTTGCGTAATTCTCTCTCGTAATCCCATCCGGACCATATGCCCATTGGTTCAGGTTCTCGGGCTTTGTGATGGATGTCTGTGCCGCCGTATTTCCTTTGCTGGTCATCCAAGCCTTGAAATTTTTGGCCGGTTCTGGAATCATGAAGTCATACATCAACCTTTTGCCGTAATTCACCAAGGTGTTTTTATAAATTTTATCCACCCAACGGTAAATCCCGGTTACGTGCTTATCGCCCAATCGATTATCGAATCCATGTTTATTGGTTTCTTCGTACTCCTTCAACATACGCGACGTACGTTTATAGGTCACCTTCTCCACGATGCGTTCCATGGCACGTTCGGTTACTTCCTGGGCAAAGGATTCGGCCTGGTTGAATGAATTGGTTTCCGAGGAGCCCATGGAAAAACTAGCGTTTGCATTGGCACTGAACGTTTTGAGATTTACGCCCACCGAAGCCCCTGTCTGTAAAGACATATCTTCCTGTAATACCCTAGAAATTTCAGACTGCAATTCATGGCGATCCGTGGATGTGGTATCGGTCAGGTTTTCCACCTCCCTTTCGGACGACTCTTCCGTGGTGATTTCAGAACGCGTCAAGTTACGGGCAGCTTTTTCCTTGTACTCACGTGCCATGATATTCTCGATATGGGATACTTCACCAGGCACATAGCAATAGATTTCTTGCTCCACACGGTTATATTCCGCTATCTGAATTTTCTTGATGCCATAAACAGCCACCCTTTCATTGCCCGGTATACCGTCAGTAGATGTATTTAACGGAATCACATCGCCATAGCTTGGATGCCTTGTCGTTGTAGCCGACTGCATTTTTGTGTAAACCGGATTAAAAGTGCTATAAACCGCAGTAAAGGTGTGTCCGCCACTGGCCAAGTCCAGTTCCAATCCCTTGGGGAATAGTAAATAGCTGACGTGTGAGTCGGATTCGCTTACGGCCTGCTTCGCCAAAAACTGGTGGGATCCATCAGGGCCCGGATTTAGGGTAAAGTCAATTTCCTTGATCCGGAAATCATTGTTCTCAAAATACTGTGTTACGAAAAACGCGTATAAATCTTCATTTTCATACAGCTTGATCGCTTTCATCACCAAGGTATTGTCGGCCGGTTTGTTATTGACGGATAGCGACAAACCGTTATAGGCTTTTATTGTCACATCCCTGATAATATTTGCATCCAACTGATCGTACGCCTGTGTAATCTCACCCGCGATTTCTTTTAATGTTTCGTCGGGCGTTTTGTGTGTTACCTTTTTTGAGGCCAAATATTTTTTGAGGCTTTCTTCGGAAATCTTATCCGCCAGATAAGCCTCGTCAAATACCAATGCCGATTCAAATACAAACTCAGGTAGTTCCGGCATGATAATCTCACCAGTATCCGGGTCTTTTGGCGCAGCCGCAATGAGAATACGTATGGATTCGTTGTATAGCTTGAATGCGTCGCTCAATTCCTTGTTCGCGGCTTCATCAAACAATAGTTTTGCTTTCCTGATTTCATCTATCGTATCTTGAAAACGTTTGATGTCAAACCTTGCCACGTCCGCATCCTGAAGCATGGTAAGTGCTTTTCGTTGGTGTTGGTCCATCGTATCGGAGACACTTTCAATGGATGGAATTTTTTCCCTGGATACCAAAATGCCCGGAATCAATACGCTGGCTTTCACCAAATCGTACATCAGGGCAGCCGCCTCTTTCGATGGCCCATCGTCTTCTTTAGGGTCATCCGGATCTTCGGGGTGTGCCAACATGAAGGCTACGGCTTCATTGTACAAGTTATTCCCACGAATCATCTTAATGACTGTATCCGTGATGCGTTGGTCTCCGGCTGTGATGGCCAGATAATAAAGGTTGTCCCATAAGAGGATTTGTTGGGCGTCAGTCAACGAAACCAGTCCCTCCGATTTTTGGCCAAATTCATCCGACAATATGTTGGACTTTGGATTGCTGATCCATTCACCAAATTTCGCCATCGCAGGGCTGATGGCTTTAACGTCTTTTACGCTTTTCAATGGGGCGAAGGCAGCCACTGCCGTAGAAATGGCCGTATCAATCCCACTTTGGGTTTCCAGTCCTTCCACTGCCAACAGGAAGGTGCTTTCATCCTTTAAGGGATGGTCGATGAATCGTTTTCCGGCGATTTCTCCTGGTTTTTCTCCAGGATTCTGGAGGCTCAGGAATTTAAACAGCGTAACAGCTGTCGGGATTTTTTTGTTTTGCATAAACATGTATATATTTTGTTTTAGGATTCGTCTTTTCAGGGTATAGCATCATCCCCGATCGACAATGCAAAGTTGCGGCTGGCACGGCGACTAATCTAATCCAAACCGGACTGAATAAGTCCTCGGCGTACTACTTTAGTCCTGGCTGGACTATGCCATATTTATTTAAAAAATAAGCGTTTATGTATCAACCAGTTTAACGCTCAGACAAAAATATCGCCAACCTGAACGACATTATTTTCGTATATTAGAAGTAGAATATTGACAATAATTTTGTCAGAAGCCGGAAATAACCACCTTACGATATGAATTACAGGATCTTTGGAAATCGACTCAGAATTTTACGAATCAACAACCATCTTACCCAAGAAAATATGGCCGATATATTAGGGATCACCCAATCGGCCTATTCGAAAATTGAACGTGGTGAAAGGAAGGTACGCATGGAGCATTTAAGAAAGGCCTGCGACTATTTTAATTTACGGTTTGAAGAAATCACCTCCTATTGCCAAGGATACATGACATTACCGGAAGTGTTGCAGATTATGGAAGATAAAAAGACAACATATGAAACTAGCATCAAAGCGTAGCTTAATATATACAATTAATACATATAAAAATAGGACGCGAAAATCAAGGCAATTCAAAATTCATCTGCACATTCGCGGAAGAATTTCCCAATTCAACCAATGAAAACGACGTGTTCGTCGTACTCACATAATCGCCGCTGCTGAAATTATTGCTGCCGTCTTTGTCGTATAAAGCATATACGTAATAACTGCCCGGATGCATATAATTGAATGTAAAATTACCCGCCGAAGCGCCAATACGCACATAGCGTGAACGGAATTTCATATTGGCTTGGTTAAGTGAAAAACCGCTGATCAAAGGCTGCGTAGTGATGATGATAAATACTTTCTTGGAGTTATCTAACGTAAACGTCGACGAAAAATTCACGGTGCTTTTCCCTAAATACGGTTGTTGCGATTCCGGATATGGATCTGACGCCAGAGAAAAATAAACCGCTTCGTTCTGGCCCGTAAATGCTGTAGAAAAATCCTTGGTCATGGTTTCTTTGGGGAACTGGAAATGACTGATGGCATCAGCCGTTGTCGTCCTATCCTGTATTTTGGCATGCCAGGTCATATGCAACACAGGTTGCGCCAAGGCGTTATATTTATTGGTGTATGTTTTTAATATCAAACTGTCCTCGCGGAAAAGTACTTCGGTATAGGCCCGGCTTCTTCCTTTGATTAATTCCGAGAAACGGTAATACGATAAACCCGCCGCATCTGACACGCTATCCGCCATAAAATAGGATACGCGCTGTTGGCCACCAAAACCACCACCGTTGCGGAATATCAAACGGTTTTGGTTGTTATATTTTGCAATGAAGAACGACATGTGGATGTCATTCACCTCATCCAATTCATTTTTTGAAGAGACCTGATTTTCTGAAATCGGCCGTAAATCAACGATCCATTCCGCATATCCGCCCAATGCGGTAGATGAAGTTACTGGACCGTTCCAAATACCCGGAAGTTTGGCGAGAATGGAATAACCGACCAGTCCTGTAGGTTCCGGCGGAGTTATATTGTTATCATCTTCAGGCTTTTTACACGAAGCCAGCAGCACAAAAAAAGCCGCCATCAATAACAGTCCTCGTTTCCAATGTCTATTATTCATAGCGGCCTAAAATTATAATCTGTTATACAAATTTGCTGATAATGAATTTCCAGATGTCATTGCCCAAGGCAAACACCATCAAACCGAGCAATAAAATCATGCCCACGGTTTGGGCACGTTCCATGAACTTATCGGAAGGTTTTTTCTTCGTAATCAATTCGTAGATAATAAATACGGCATGTCCACCATCCAAAGCCGGAATGGGCAATATATTCATAAAAGCCAACACCAACGAAAGGAATGCTGTTATATTCCAGAACGATTCCCAATCCCAAGTCGGTGAAAACATCGACCCTAAGGATATCAATCCGCCCACCTGTTTGGCACCAGCTTTTGAGAAAATGTATTTGATGGAGATGACATAACCGGTTAATTTTTCGCCGGCCAATTTAAATCCTTCGGGAAATGCTTTACCCAAACTGTAATGAAGTGTTTCTTTTCCGATTAAATCTTTGGTGGCATAACCTAATTTCCCATCTTCGGTTACGTTAGCCTGCAAGTTCAGTGAATCAGCACCGTTTCTCACTACGCCAATGGCTACGTCTTTGCTTTTGTTTTTAGCCAATTCGCCCACCACATCTACATAATATGGCGTAGGAACGCCGGCCACGCTGATGATTTGGTCGCCTTTCAACAAGCCGGCCTTTTGCGCAGGTTTTTCAGGCAAAATACTGTCAACGATCGAAGGAAATTGCAAGCCAAACGTTTGCTTCACGCCACGGTCAATCATCAATTGACCAAAATCTTCCGGCAATTGGATGTCTTTGGTTTCACCATTTCTTTCAACCGTAATGGTTTTGATGTCCTCCAATAATAACATTCCGTCAATTTTATTGAAAGCCACCAGTTTTTCACCGTTCAGGGCTACAATTTTATCACCGTCCAAAAAGCCTTGCTCCAACATCAACGAGTCGCATTTTACGCCCCATTGTTGGTTTGCTGCCGGAATATAAGTTCTCCCGTAATTGAACAGGATGAACACATAAATGAGATAACCCAAAATAAGGTTCACGGTTACGCCACCCACGATGATAATCAAACGTTGCCAGGCCGGTTTGCTACGGTATTCCCAAGGCTCGGCCGGTTTAGCCATTTGCTCCTTGTCCATACTTTCATCCACCATGCCGGCAATTTTCACATATCCGCCAAGTGGAATCCACCCAATGCCCCATTCCGTGTCGCCGATTTTCTTTTTGATGAGTGAGAATTTATAATCGAAAAACAAATAAAATTTTTCGATGCGCGTACCAAATAATTTGGCCGGCAAATAATGCCCGAATTCGTGTAACGTAACTAGTATTGAGAGACTAAGTACGAATTGGGCTATCTGTATTAAAACTTCCATAATTTAAATTCATGTCGGCATTTCGGTGCCGTGTATTTTAAAACGCAAATGTGCGAAATTGTTGTGAATGGATACCAATCTTTAGAAAAACAGTTGATTTATGCCGTCGAATGTCGCATTTTTCGGATGTTTGCACCATGGCTTTCCGATTGTTTGTGGATGTAGTCCTTCCCCTCGCGTTGCGTCATACACTTACGTATGAGGCCGATGCTTCGCGCCCCGACTTGGTGCGACCCGGTATGCGCGTAGTAGTTCCCCTCAAAGCCGGAAAACTGTACACAGGCATCGTGTGGCGCGTACACGAAGAAGAACCGCAGGGCTACGAAATCAAACCTATCGTCGATTACCTGGACACGGAGCCCGTGATGTTGCCGCACATGCAACGGTTTTGGGAAACCATGTCGCAATATTACTTAGCCACCTTGGGCGATGTGATGACGGTGGCACTCCCCGCCGGACTGAAACTTGAAAGCAAATCTCGCTTCGTGCTTCATAAGGACATCGAAATCGACCATTCCATCCTCACCGACCGCGAATTTCTATTGGTGGAAGCCATGGAATTACAAGGTGGCGTTTCGGTAGAAGAGGCGGAGAAAATTTTGGGGTTGAAATCCGTCAGCAAATATTTTAAGATGCTGATTGATCGGGGTTATGTACTTCCGGAATTGGAAATGGAAGAGCGTTACCGTCCGCGGATGGTAAAATCCTATCGATTAGCCACTAATTACCAAACCGAAGAAGCTTTGCAGAAAGCCTTTGCCGGCATCAGCAAAGCCGTCAAACAAACGGAAACGCTTTCCACGATCGTTTTCCTGTCCGACCATTTTTCGGGCAGCCAGAAGCCGGTTCCGCGGGCTAAAATTCTGTTGGCCGTAGAAGGTGCCGCTCCCGCCATCAAAGCCTTGGTAAAAAAAGAAATCGTGGAGGAATTTGAATCTGAAGAACACCGGATTGAACTGGGAACCGCAAACGACGGGAATGATTTGCCCGAATTGACGGCATTACAAAAAGCCGCCATTGAAAAAACGCGTGCCATTTTTGCACAAAGTAAACCCGCTTTATTATTTGGGATTACCGGAAGCGGGAAAACCGAAATATATATCCATCTCATCCGCGAAGCGTTGGATAAAGGAAAACAGGTGTTATATTTAATTCCGGAGATTGCCCTTACCACCCAACTCATCGGGCGGTTGAAACGGATTTTTCCGGGACGCGTAGGTGTATATCACAGTAAATTTAACGAAAATGAACGCGTCGAAGTCTGGAACCGTGTATTAAAAAAAGATGGTTTTGATATCGTGGTCGGCGCACGATCGGCTTTATTCCTTCCTTTTTCCGATTTGGGATTGGTGGTGGTGGATGAAGAACATGAACATTCCTACAAACAATACGATCCGGCCCCAAGATACCATGCGCGCGATTTTGCCTTGGTATTGGCCAACCTCCACAAAGCACCCGTTATATTGGGCTCCGCCACGCCATCGCTGGAAAGTTACCACAACGCCATGAACCGTAAATACGGGCTGGTGAAGCTGGAAGAACGTTTCGGCCGCTCCGTATTGCCCCAGGTCGTCACCGTAGATTTGGCCGAAGCGCGGAAGAAAAAAGAAATCCGTTCACATTTTACGGTCAATTTATTGACGGCTGTAGAAGAGGCCATCCAACAAAAAGAACAGGCCATATTATTCAGAAACAGACGTGGTTTTTCACTGTTGTTGGAATGCCGGGATTGTGGCCATGTTCCACAATGCGTCAACTGTGACATTTCTCTCACCTATTATAAAACCATACACCAACTGCGCTGCCGCTATTGCGGATATATGACACAGGTTCCGCCGAAATGTACCGTTTGCGGAAGTACCGCAATGGAAATGCAAGGATATGGAACGGAAAAAATCGAAGAAGAATTAAACCTGTTATATCCCGAATGGAAAATTGCACGGTTGGATCTGGATACTACCTCGCGAAAAAACGCCTACGCACAAATCCTGGGAGATTTTGCCGATAGGCAAACCGATGTATTGGTAGGAACTCAAATGGTAAGCAAAGGATTGGATTTTGAACACGTGTCCACCGTAGGCATCATCAATGCGGATGAAATGTTGTCCATTCCCGACTTCCGTTCCAACGAAAAGGCATTCCAATTGATGACGCAAGTAGCCGGAAGGGCCGGAAGACGAGAAAAACGTGGGCTTGTTATATTACAAACATATAAACCCGACCATTACGTCATTAAACGGGTAATAGAACATGATGCGGAAGGTTTTTTGGGCGAAGAGGCACATTTCAGAAAAGAATTCAATTATCCGCCGTTTACAAAATTGATCCGCATCACGGTCAGGCATTCCGACCGTGAATACTCACTAAGGGCTGCACAAGCCATGGCACAGGAACTAAAAGCCGTATTTAAGGAACGCGTGTTGGGGCCGGAACCTCCAGGCGTGGGAAGAGTGAGAAATAAGTATATATTCGACATACTCATGAAATTTGATATAACAGAAAATCTGCCGAAGGCGAAAATACTTATTTTGAAATGCCACGATTGGTTAAAAACGCATCCGCACCATCGCAGTGCTGATTTACTATTTGATGTAGATCCTTATTAAGGATTGGATACTAAATGAATTAATTTTGAATGATAATATGGAGATTTTTGATAGTCATTTACACATCATCAATCCAATATTTCCGTTAATTCCCAACAATGGATATTTACCACCTAGTTTTACGGTGGGAGATTATATAACAGCCACCGAAAAAATCTCCATAACGGGCGGCGCTGTTGTTTCCGGTTCTTTCCAAGGTTTTGACCAACTTTACCTTATTGATGCTTTGCAGCAATTAGGCTCCAATTATATAGGTGTAACCCAAATTCCACATACGATTACGGACGAAGAATTAAATCATTTGAATAGCCATGGAATCAAAGCCATCCGTTTCAATATTAAACGTGGAGGTTCTGAAGCCATTAGCAAACTGGAAGAAATGGCTAAACGCGTATACGATTTATTTCGATGGCATGTGGAATTATACATCGACAGTAAGGATTTAGCGGAACTGAAAGACCGATTAATCAAATTGCCCTTGTTTTCCATTGATCATTTGGGATTGACCGATACGGGACTTCCCCATTTATTTCATTTGGTTGAAAACGGTTGCCGGGTAAAAGCAACAGGCTTCGGCAGAATTAATTTCAGCCCGCTTCCCGTGATGAAAAAGATATTTGAAATCAATCCGCAGGCATTGATGTTTGGTAGTGATTTACCCTCGACAAGGGCCAAAAGGCCATTTGAAGAAAGTGATATTAAAATCATAACAGATAATTTTTCGGATAGTGAAGCCGATAAAATTTTATATAACAATGCTTTTAATTGGTATAAACAAAGGCAAGAAGACATTTAAGTCCATGGTAACCAATCGATAAAAAAACTACTCCCAGACTTTCGAATCAATCATAATCGTCACTGGCCCATCATTCGTCAACGACACTTTCATATCGGCACCAAATTCTCCGGAAGCGACTTTTGTGCTTAGTTCCTTTTCAATCTGTAGGATGAACATTTCGTATAACATCCGCGCAAATTCCGGCTTGGCCGCGCGGATATAAGATGGACGGCTTCCTTTTTTGGTGGATGCAAACAGGGTAAATTGGCTAATCACCATCACTTGTCCTATGATATCGGTGATGGACAAATTCATTTTACCCTCTCCATCATCGAATACGCGCAATCTGTTGATTTTATATGTGAGTTTGGCAATGTCATCCACTGTATCTTCGGCTTCTATACCCAATAATATAACAAAGCCGCGTCCGATTTTGGACTTCACCTTTCCGTCGATCTTTACCGACGCTTCCGATACCCTTTGGATGACTACACGCATGCTTTAAAATCTGCACAAAAATAACGGAAATTAAATGCAAATGTTTATGTAGGACGAAAAAACGATTTGCGATAGGTAGCACCTTGTGCAAACCTCGGCTTACGCTGCATTAAAAAATAAAAGGGTATTTTTGTCGTATGAAAAAATGGTTCTTGTTCCTCTGTATTTCCATCGCATCGTTTTCGGGATGTAAAATCGTACAACCCAAAGTAACCGGCGTCCGTGCCTTTGCGCTGGAACAAGACCCAAACGGGAATCGTGCACTTCGCATGGAAATACGTATAGACAATCCTAATGCCATTGGCTTTAAGGTCACCGACCCTGTATTCGAAATTTTTCTCAACTCTAAAAAATTAGGCTCGGGCTACAGCGGCAAAGTAATCAAGGTAAAAGCCCGCAGCGAAGATTTTCATGCCGTGTACTTGGCAACCGACATCAGAACTTGGCAAGATGCTTTAGGTCCACTTTTATCGATCCTATCCACCGGCAAAATCAATTTTGAAATCAAGGGCGATTTAACCGCCAAGGTTTTGTTCTGGAAAAAGACGGTAAGGGTCGAAGTTTCTGAGAACGTGAACATTCTTGATTTGTTGAAATAATAATTCGGTCATTTTGTATTATCAGGAATTCGGCAATAAATTCGGTATTGAATATTTTTGTTGCGGTTATGGTCCTTTGAAATCCATGGTCCGCACTGTCTATTTTTTTAAATTAGATAATTTATTGATTGATACCGGGTCGCTAAAAACCCGGTGGATGATTCCGGAGTTTACGGACAAAGATATTCCCAGCGATATTTTGGTGACCCATTTCCACGAAGACCATACAGGAAATCTGGCCTATTTTATCCATAAATATGGTGCCAAGGCATACGGAAATGAGGAAACCATCAAAATCATGGAAAATGGGTTTTCAATACTTCCCTACGAGAAAGTATTGTTTGGCCATGCCGAACCGGCACAAATAAATCCGTTGCCTAAAAATTTATCCTTTGGTAAATATACGTTTGATGCATACCATACGCCCGGCCATTCGCACGACCACATGGCTTATCATGTAGCAAACCAAGGCTGGCTTTTCAGTGGTGATCTATATGTGGCGGATCGAATCAAGGTTTGGAGGAAAACCGAGAATCTACAAGAACAAATCAAGTCTTTGGAATTTCTTTGCACGTTGGATTTTGATGTATTGGTCTGCAACCATAATCCACAATGGACAAACGGAAAAATTCGTTTACAGACAAAACTGGATTACTTCAAAACCTTTTACGGACGTGTGAAGGATTGTTATATAAAAGGTTATTCCGTTTCGGAAACAATGAAGGAATTGAATTTGAAAGAAAGCTATCTGCTCCGCATTCTCACTGCAGATGATGTGGCCGTGCGACATATCGTACAGAGCGTATTCGACAGCGAATCATTGTAAAGCAGACAATAAACCATAAATTTCAACCGTTTATGGTTATATGAAATTACTCACCCTACTTTTTAGCTCACTATTTTTTGTTTCGTGCGGTGCGCAGGTTACGCCTGAATCGCTCATAAACAAAGACAAAAACACCATCAAAACGCGTTTCAATGTACCGAATGGTTATGAAATGATCCAAGGCCAAGCCGGAACTTATGCCCATTATTTGCAGAATTTGCCCTTAAAACCAAACGGCACGGATGTATTGTTATATAACGGCGCTGTAAAAAGAAATAAAGTACACGCCGCAGTCATCGATATGGAAATCGGCAAAAAAGATTTGCAGCAATGTGCGGATGCGATCATACGCTTGCGGGGTGAATATTTATACCAAGCCAACCGAAAAAATGAAATCGCCTTTAATTTTACCAATGGTTTTCGGGTAGCTTATTCCGAATGGATGAAGGGAAATCGTATGCAAGTGAAAGGCAACGAAACCAAATGGGTACAGCAGGCCGCACCATCCGATACGTACGCCGGTTTCAGGAAATACATGGATTTAATTTTCAATTATGCCGGAACAAGATCATTGGAAAAAGAATTGATTTCGGTGAATAAAATAACGGATATACAAATCGGGGACGTATTTATCCAAGGTGGGAGTCCGGGCCATGCGGTGCTGGTGGTGAACGTGGCAAAAAATCCAAAAACAGGCGAAAAACTATTCTTGCTGGCACAGAGTTATATGCCCGCGCAGGATATACACATCTTGAATAATGTGAAAAATAAATCTATTTCACCTTGGTATTCAACCCAGTTTGATGATGAGTTGGTAACTCCGGAATGGACTTTTCAGAAAGAGAATTTGAAACGATTTAAATAATGATGTTATACAGAGATGGACAGAGAATAACCGCTCCCCCAACAATAAATATAACACACTTTTTATATATTGGTTTCCCGTCAATGACCTTATATAGTTAAAGAATTAAGGCATAAGAGCCATTATAAGTCTAGTAGTTTAACACTGGCCTGAGCCATCTTTCTACTTCGGATAGCGGCATGTTTTTACGCACGGCATAATCCTCCATCTGGTCTTGGCTTATTTTACCCAAGCCAAAATATTTGGCGTCCGAATGTCCGAAATACCAACCGCTGACCGCCGCGGCCGGGAACATCGCCAATGATTCCGTTAATGTGATGCCGGTATGTTTGGGCACCTCCAATAAATCAAACAAAGTTGTTTTTTCGGTATGGTCCGGACATGCGGGATAGCCTGGCGCCGGGCGGATTCCGACATATTTTTCGGCTATCAACAGTTCGTTGACCAAACTTTCATTGGGTGCATAGCCCCAGAATTCTTTCCGTACGCGGGCGTGTAACAATTCGGCAAAAGCTTCCGCCAAACGGTCTGCCAACGATTTCAACAAGATGGACGAGTAATCGTCGTGTTCTTTTTCAAACCGTTCCAGATGCGGTTCTATCCCAATTCCGGCCGTTACGGCAAAACCACCCATATAATCGATGCGGCCGCTTTCTTTCGGTGCCACAAAATCAGACAATGCAAAATTAGGTTGTCCGGCGGCTTTGACGTTCTGTTGCCTTAAAGAGCGGTTTACGGCCAATATTTTTGAGCGGTTTTCATCGCTGTAGATTTCTATATCATCGCCTATATTATTCGCCGGGAATAAACCGATCACCGCTTTGGCCGTCAACCATTTTTCTTCGATGATTTTATCCATCATCTCGCAGGCGTCTCGGTATAAATCGGTGGCTTGCTCGCCTACCACTTCGTCCTTTAAAATAGCCGGAAATCTTCCCGCCAATTCCCAAGTTTGAAAAAACGGCGTCCAGTCGATATATTGGCTGATTTCCTTTAAATCGTAGGCATTAAACACCTGCGTACCCAATATATTCGGGCGCACGATGGTTGTATGCGACCAGTCGGTGTTATATTTATTGGCTCTTGCCTGTTCTATCGTAAGATAATTTTTCGATTCTCGGTTCTTTTCATGGCGTTCGCGCATTTCGGTATACTCGGCACGCAATGCTTCCATAAATGCCGGCTTACGTTGGCCTAGCAACGACTCTACCACCGTTACCGAACGGGAAGCATCCAACACGTGAACCGTGGCTCCTTTCTTGTACGCGGGCTCGATTTTTACTGCCGTGTGGATTTTGGATGTGGTAGCTCCGCCAATCAACAAAGGTTTATCAAAACCCAAACGTTCCATTTCCATGGCTACGTGTACCATTTCATCCAACGATGGGGTAATGAGGCCGCTCAAACCCACCACGTCCACATTTTGCTTGATGGCTTCTTCCAAAATCCGTTCGGATGGAACCATCACGCCCAAGTCGACCACATCGTAGTTGTTACACCCGAGTACGACACCTACGATATTCTTTCCGATGTCGTGTACGTCGCCTTTTACGGTGGCCAGTAATATTTTGCCGGCGGCTTGTCTCCCACCGCCTTTTTCTTCTTCGATGAACGGAGTGAGATATGCCACGGATTTCTTCATCACGCGGGCACTTTTCACTACTTGCGGAAGGAACATCTTGCCACTACCGAACAAGTCGCCCACGACGTTCATTCCGGCCATCAACGGACCTTCAATCACGTGCAGCGGACGTTCGGCTTTGGCGCGGGCTTCTTCTGTGTCAATTTCAATATATGCGTCGATTCCCTTTACCAAGGCGTATGAAAGCCTTTCTTCCACCGTTCCCTTGCGCCATTCCTGTTCTTCTACTTCGTCTTTTACCTTGGCCTTTACGGTTTCGGAAAATTCCAATAGGCGCTCGGTAGCATCGGGGCGGCGGTTGAGCATCACGTCTTCCACGCGTTCCAACAATTCCGGTTGGATCTCGGAATATACGGCCAATTGGGATGGATTCACGATGCCCATGTCCATGCCTTCTTGGATGGCATAATACAGAAAAACACTATGCATGGCTTCACGTACGGTATCATTCCCGCGGAACGAAAACGATACGTTGCTCACGCCGCCACTCACTTTGGCATAAGGAAGATTTTTTTTGATCCAGCCCGTGGCACGGAAAAAATCCATCGCGTTGTTGTTGTGTTCTTCCATTCCCGTGGCTACCGGAAATATATTCGGGTCGAAAATGATATCCTGCGGCGGGAATTTTATTTCTTGGGTGAGTATGTCGTAGGAACGTTTGCAGATTTCGATGCGTCGTTCGTACGAATCGGCCTGGCCATTTTCGTCAAAAGCCATCACGATGACGGCGGCTCCCATCCGACGCAGGAATTTGGCCTGCTTCTTAAAATTCTCTTCGCCTTCTTTTAGGCTGATGGAGTTCACCACCGATTTCCCTTGGACGCATTTCAAACCGGCCACGATGATTTCCCATTTGGACGAATCAATCATGACGGGAATGCGGGAAATTTCCGGTTCGGCGGCCAAGAGATTCAGAAAACGCGTCATAGCCGCCACGCCATCCAACATGCCCTCATCCATGTTGATATCCAAAATCTGCGCGCCACCTTCCACTTGTTCCAAGGCAACTTGTAGCGCTTCCTCGTATTTATCCTCGCGGATGAGGCGCAGAAACTTCTTGGAACCCGTTACATTACATCGCTCGCCTACGTTTACGAAATTGCTTTCGGGGGTAACCGTCAGCGGCTCCAAGCCACTCAAACGCAAGTAAGGATATGATACCGGATTGTTCATGAGGGTGCAAAAGTACAAATAGACATTAAGACTATTGGATACATGATGCAAGAAAAGGAAAGTTAACGTAAAAAACTTTTATCCTAGAAAGCGGACACTTTGAGCGCTTCAATGCTTTTCTTTATTATCAAACATAAACAAGCTTTAATTTCCGCGAAGTTATCAAAGACATTAGAAAAAATTCGCAAATGAGACGGACCAGCATATTATCTATAATTCACTTTTTTTCGAACAAAATTATAATAGACAAAATATAATAATGCTAAAATAAAAACAACTGTAATAATTATACGTGTATCGGCGCGTTGGGAATTAACGAATGTCAACATATATATTACAACAGAAGCTATCAGCCCTAACCATTTTTTTAAATTCAACATAATAATATATTAATTAAATAATTACACCCATCCAACTCACCTATGCCGAATAAAGTGCACCTCTGCATCTTCGTCACGACACGTTCGGAATGGATATTGAATATTAAAACTACCATAATTCTGCGAGATTGGAAGCTGTAGGGGTTAAAACAAACCAACTAATTTTTATCTTCGTGACGCTTCAACTAATTATAAATCCACATAGTACCTAATTATCATGGTTTTGAAAAAGTGTATAATTGGCATACTCCTGACTGGCTCTATAATGTCTTACTCCCAAACATTTCCACCCATCAATCCGGAGAGGATTGAAATCATCCGCGACGAATGGGGCGTACCCCACATTTTTGCACCTACCGATGCGGAAGTGGCTTATGGTTTGGCTTGGGCCAATGCCGAAGATGCCTTTGTTGAAATGCAGGATCTACTCGTTATAGGAAAAGGAAAAAGTGGACTGGTAAAAGGCGTGGAAGGCGCCAAGGCCGATTTTTTCAGGCATGTAATCGGAGCTGAAGAAATAGTGGACAAAAGATATCATGAACTACCGCAAGACTTTCTGAAATACATCGATGGATATTGCCAGGGAATCAACGCCTTTGCCTCAAAATATCCCGACCAAAAAATATCGCACAAACTGTTTCCGGTAAATATTAAAGAAGTACTCACTGCCTATGTAGTTGCGCTTTCATTTATGACCGATGCCGCCGGGGCCATGGAAAAAATATACGGAGGCAAACTCGACAATGAACCGGTACCGGGTATAGGCTCCAACGCATTTGCCCTTAATTCAAAAAAATCGGAAGATGGCAGTACCCTGTTATGCATTAACCCACATATGCAGATGTCGGGCACGTTTCATTTTTATGAGGCACACCTAAAAAGTGAAGAAGGGCTAAACATGTATGGCGCGCTTTTTCAAGGAGGAACTTCCATATTTATGGGAAATAACGAACACTTGGGGTGGGGTATGACATGGAATTATTTCGACCGGGGCGATGTGTATAAATTACAGATGAATCCCAAAAAGAAAAAACAATACTTCTATAACAATGAATGGAAAAATCTGCAAACCAGAAAGGTGACGCTGAAAGTTAAGATCGGTAAATTGACCATCCCGGTACAAAAAAAATCATACTGGAGCGAACATGGACCCGTACTAAATTCACAGGAAAACAAGAAACAGTTTTATGCGTTCCGATATCCGGCTTTTATGGATATAAAAGCCCCGCTCCAATGGTATAAAATGAATAAGGCACAAAACCTGGAAGAATTCAAGGATGTATTGAAAATGATGGGCATAGGCCTTTTTAATATCGTGTACGCCGATAAAAATGACAATCTGTTTTATGTCAGTTACGGACAAGTTCCCTTTCGGGATGACAACATGGTAAAGCAAAAGGTATTACCCGGAAACGATTCTCAATTTGTATGGAATAGATTACATACCCTAGAAGAATTGCCCCACGAAGAAAACCCGGAATGTAACTACATTTTCAATACCAACAATAGTCCATATTTTGCCACTTGTGAAGAAAATACGGCATTAAAGTTTGAACAAAAAAATTACTTGGACGAAAGGCCCGGGCAGAATAACCGCGCCACCGTGCTGCATGCATTTATGGAATCGGAAGAAAAGGTCGGATTTGATGAATTCCAGGCCATTAAATTTGATAACAGTTATTCCAAAGAGTCATACCTGATGAAAAAAATGTCCCCCTTTTTCCGGTTGGACGAAAACCTGTATCCAGAAGTATCGGATTTATTGAAATTGTTTAAAAACTGGAATGGAACCGCAGATACCAACGACATATCCACCTCGGCCGTTATGGTAATCGTTGACCACATTTTTAAAAGCAAAAAATATAATGACCGTCATTTTATCACCGATTTAAATATAACAGAACAAGAATTTATTGCTGCCACAAAAAATGCGAAACAATGGTTTTTGCAAAACTACGGTACCATAGAAGTTCCTTTCCGCCAAATATTTGTGCTCAGAAAAGGGGAAAAAGAGTTTGCCGCACCGGGATTTCCGGATGCCCTTGCCGCTAATTACGGTGAGAAAAAAGGAAACAAATATGTATTGGTGGCCGGGGATACCTATACGCAGTTTGTAAAATTTAATTCAGAAGGTGTACAGGAAATCAGGACCCTGGTTCCATTTGGAAACTCCAACCATCCCGACAGTCCCTATTACACGAATCAGACGCCATTGTTTCAAAGCCAGCAAACCAAAAAGGCAAGTATGAACAAGGAAGAAATTTTGTTGAAACCACATACAACATATCACCCAAAATAATCGCTTTCTGGACGTGTTACACCTAGTAATAACATGGCCGTTAGATATCATCAAATCATTTGATTTGTGCTACAGGTCGGCTCAGGAAAATAATCAGCTATTTTATTGGGCGGTTAGCCTTAATAAACTTCGTCGGATCTGCATATCCCGTTGTTATATCCGAATACCCGCCACCAATGGGTAAACCATATTCCGTCCGGATTTCCAGATGCAGATGCGCCCAATAAATTCCGCCGGCATTACCTATGGTGCCTAATTGTACCCCACGCTTTATCGGTCCTATTTGTGTTTCTATTTCATGAAGATGCGCATATAGGCTTTCTACTAATATCAACGGATTTTCAGAAACCACATGCACCACACGAACAACGTTTCCCCATCCTCCGCCTATATTTTCGGCAAATACGACATATCCATTGGCGCAGGAAAATACAGCATCTCCCAAATCGGAATTTCCGCCGCCGGTTCCATTCCAGTCATCACCCAAATGGTTGTTTTTTTGAAAGGGTTGCGCGTTGTAATATTTTTTGGCATCGGGTTTTCCTACGGGAAAATCAAACCCATCTGAATAATACTCGGGGTGGGAGGCAAAAAAATTATATATAACATCCGATGAAACCTGCGCAAATGATGCAGACGCAAATAAAAATATAACAAAAAATATCAGGCTGCGAATCATACCAAATAAGGCAGCGGACGTGGGGAATATTTAGCGGCCAAATCGGCAATGGCTTTGATGTGTGCCGGTGTGGTTCCACAGCATCCGCCCACAAAATTCAGCCAACCTTCGGCCATAAATTCTTCTATCTGTGCAGCCATCGCCTCGGGAGATTCATCGTATTGTCCAAATTCATTCGGCAAGCCGGCGTTTGGATATACACTGATGAATGAATCTGCCATACGGTTTAAGGCGTATAAATGTGGCTTCATATCTTTCGCGCCCAATGCACAATTCAACCCGATGCTGAGCGGATCGGCATGTGCCACGGAAATATAAAACGCCTCCACGGTTTGGCCAGATAATGTCCGTCCACTGGCATCGGTAATGGTACCGGAAATCATGATCGGCAAATCTTTTCCGGATGATTCCAAGTATTCCCCGATGGCAAATAAGGCAGCCTTACAGTTTAATGTATCAAATACGGTCTCTACGAGAAACAAATCCGCTCCACCATCGGCTAAGCCCCTTACCTGCTCCAAATAAGCTTCCACCAATTCATCAAAGCTAACCCCCCGGAAACCGGGATCGTTCACATCTGGAGACAATGAGGCGGTTTTATTTGTGGGGCCTATGGCACCGGCTACAAAACGGGGTTTGTCCGGATTTTTCGCCGTGTAAGCATCTGCCGCCGAACGGGCAATTTTAGCCGACATGAGGTTTAACTCATAAGCCAAACTCTCCATGCGATAATCGGCCATGGCAATGGACGTGGCACTAAACGTATTGGTTTCGATGATATCCGCGCCGGCCTCCAAATATTCTTCGTGGATAGTACGGATAATCTGTGGCTGTGTAATGGAAAGCAAATCGTTATTCCCTTTCAGCGGATGTTCCCAATCGGCAAACCGTTTACTGCGAAAATCTTCCTCGCTCAATTTGTAGGGCTGTATCATGGTGCCCATGGCGCCGTCAATCACTAATATACGTTTGGTGGGGAGGGTTCGTAATAGCTGAGTACGGTTCATTTATTAAATTTTTGCTGTGCTGGCTTGATAACAATGATAAGGCGAAATAGGGCGGTTAGGCCAAATTTACATTTTTCATTTGTGAACTAAAAGTTTTTCGAAAATAATCGTGCGTTCGGTTTCAACATAGTTGATTTCCGTCGCTATTCTATTGATTTTCTGCTTTTTTATTTAGATAAAGCGTCAAAATCCATACGATGATGGCACCTATGAGGCTACCCGCCACATCGAACCCAAAATCCATCCAATCGCCAAAGCGATTCTTGACAAAGTGGTGTTGCAATACCTCTATCAACCCGCCCAAAGCTGCTGATAAAATAATGGAAACGGGGATGGCATATTTTCTGATGGAAGTGAAAGAAAATTGCTTGGCGAAGCCCAAGGCAAATAAAAAACTGAGTAACCCAAAAGCGCCCGCATGATAAATCTTATCCGCATTTTGTATGGGATCTTTGGGCAGCTGGTCGCCCGGCAATAGGCATAATATGCAGATGATGATTGTCCAAACCCAAGCCGGCCATGTGTAGCGAAAAAACATACGATGTGGGAAATTAAAAAGCCGACCCTTGGAAGAGCCGGCTTTTACCAATAATTATTTTTGATTAGACGCCGATCAAGTCTTTGTATGCGGCGGCATCCAACAAAGTGTCTACTTCGGAGGCGTTTGATAATTTAATTTTCACCATCCAACCATCACCATAAGGATCGGTGTTTACGGCTTCAGGGTTATCGGCCAGCTTAGCATTCACTTCCAAAATGGTTCCAGAAACCGGCATAAACAGGTCTGATACGGTTTTTACCGCTTCCACGGAACCAAATACATCTTCCTTATTTAATTCGTCGCCTTCGGTTTCTATCTCTACGAATACGATATCGCCCAATTCGCTTTGTGCAAAATCGGTTACGCCCACGTAAGCAAACTCTCCCTCCAAGCGCACCCACTCGTGGTCTTTGGAGTATTTCAGGTTCTCAGGAATATTCATGAAATTTAGATTTAATTATGGGTTCAAACCTACATGATTTTTAAAATAAATCATACAGGCCAGACGAATTTATGTGTGTTTTTATGGAGCCAGCGTAAACCGGAGGCTCAGACCCGCATTTGTGTTGGATGTTTTGAACTGGTTTGCCACAAAAGGATTGTTTCGCAGGTGATCAAAGAACAAGCGCACGTTGATGGTTTTACTCAATGCATAATCCATAAAGAATTTTACCGTGATGTTCTGCTGACCGGCCGTTACCGTTTGTTGCACAGTGGTCTGCGTTAAATCAGGCACTTTGCGTACGGCTGTTTTATTATCCCTCACGCCAATGTCGAGCCTGATGCTTAGACTTCCGTCGGGCATTTTACCGCCAATCACGATCGGCAATTTCAACGATTCTATCTTATAGCCCACCCCGATGATATATTCCATCGTAGAGTTTTCCGTCAACTGGTTGTTTTGGAAGTTCATGCCTACGTTGCGGCTTTTCTTTACCTCAAACTTGGTGGTGAGGCTATTTTTCCATGTCATATCGAAATTAATCAACGGGCTGAAAGCCTCAATGATACTGACGTTCTGCAGGATATACTGTGATACGAAGTTCTGGTTGGTATCCAACACATCCGTAAATCCAGGAACGGCATCGGTTTCACGATATTTTTGGTTGTTGATAAAGCCCGTGATACCATACGTGGAGCGGTAACCGTGTGATATCACGAAGTTACGCAGTAATTTCTTGAAGATTCCGATATTACGTAAACCATCATAAGTAATATTCCAGTTAACGGCCGGGATGCTTGGGAAGATATTGGTGGAAATGTCTGACGGAGACCTGCCCGAATAAGCGGCCAAGAATGAATACATCAATACGTCCTGCTGGTTTCTTCCGTAACCATGGCGATAGCCCGGATCAACCGCTGATTGTCCGCCGTTACCACCGGATTGCGAATATGGGTTGGAATTACCGAAACGCCCGGATAATTCTTGGCGGTATTCCAACATGCGCGCAAAGAGGTTGGACATGGCCGATTTTCCTCCCGGATCCATAAACGACGTAGCGATACTCATATACGACGTGGTAAAATTACCTGTCTGCAAAGTGCTGAGTGCCGCATATTCATCCGTATTGGAGTTATATCGGAACAAACTTTGCTCGCCGCGTGTAAATTGGCGTTGGGCGCTCAGCTGTATCCGTAAGCTTTTGATCGGTTCTACCGTGGCCGAAATATTAAGGTTTGTATTACGTGACCTTAAGAAATATGCGTTCAGTGTGGTATCTCTCGTCATCCAGTTATTGTCGGCCGCTTTACGGGCCAATCCCGTTCCGCCGAACTGCTCGCCGAAGATGAACCCAAAGCCTGGTGAGCCGGTGCTGAAATCCTGCCCCATCATATTCGAGTTATTGATATAACCGGGCAACGTAGTTCCGTTGGACTGGGTGTATGTAACGGAAACGTTCTTCACTCCCGTAACGATACGGGCCAAAAAGCGGCCTATTTCCTTGCCCACGTTGATGGTCTTTTTCTCTATTTTACCTTCGATGGATACTTTGGCTTTCCGGGCATCGCGGCTTGGCGTAAATTTCACGCGGTTTTTATCGAATACTTCCGTTTTACCTTTTATCTCCTTGCCTTCCTCATCAAATACCTTCACCGTCACTTTTTCGGTTTTCAGTTTGTGTTTGATCATTTTGGCCTTATCCTTCCGGAATGTAAAATTCTCGCCGTCGTATTTCACGATTTTCACTTTCGGCTCCTCGTCATCCTTTTTGGGTTTTTCTTTACCGTCAGCCGGATTTTTGCTGCTGCTTTGCTTCACCGGCGTGGTTTTGCTGGAAGGATTGTTTAGATTTTTGAGGTACGGAACCTTATTATACAAGGTAGTAAAATTCAACTGGCCCTGTATGTTGATGTTATTGGAGTTTGAAATTGTATTTCCCCAAGGTTTTTCCAATTCACCCGTTATCGGGTTTTGGAGCAACTGACCACTTTGGAAGTCAAAGGATGCGGAATATCCCACATTAGCCGTAATCCAATCCGTCATCGGGAATTTACTGAACGGAATATTATACGTCACGTTCAGGTTTTGTGTATAGTGGATTGTACGGCCGCCGCGTCCTAAGTTGGCATTGAGGACATCCCTTTTTGCCTTCGTATTGATTTTGCCTTCCGGCTCATCCACACGGCCATTATTTACCGCATTGAAGGTAATGTTGAATGACTTGAAAGGAGCATAAGAGAAATTATAGGTTCTGTCCCAGGTATAATTTTTACGGTAAGTAGGTTCTATCAACAATTCGTAATCGGTATTGTTCCTGAATTTCATCTCGTTAAACTCGCGGTACAGATCGGTACGGAAAGTGAACTGCTTAGGAATGTAAGTGAAGTTGAATTCCTTGATTAGTTTGGCCCAAGAAGATTTTACCCTTTTCGACTTCCTGAACGGTTCCCAGTATTTAACGGTAGGAGAATACGTGTAACCCAATGAACCTCTGTGGCTGTAAGTAATGTCGTACTCAAATTGGCTGCTCGACATTTTTTCGTCTTGCCAGGCATACGTAAAGTCAAGGTTTTCTATATCCCATGGCATGGGCTTCCGTTTGGTGTTAGTACGGTTCTTACGCACGTTCGTTAAGTTAACGGCCCTCCTTTGGGATAGTGTATTTGATACACTTTTTAGACTGTCTCTCTGTGAGTCGTTATCCAGATCTTTCAATGCATCACGTAGTTTTACGTCCGGATCTATTGGGTTGAACTGGGGACGTGCGATGCTATAATTGTATCCGATAAACAATGGAATGGATAATCCCCATTTCTGTGGGGTAAACTTGGCCAGTTCCAGGTTAGTGGACAAGTCGAAGGTGGTGGTATTTTCACGGGATCTTTGCAGCGGACGTTTGTCGATGGCTCCAAAACCAAACGTTTGGTGGCTGGCCGCCACGTTAAAGGTTCCCAAATCGGCCAATTGGGTTTGCATACGGACGTTGGCTGCCCATCCTCCTTTTTCGAAGTAATCAGAAACCCTCAATTCGTTCACCCATACCTGTACACAAACGGGCATGTTGTTGTCGTTTGTGTTAAACGGGTTTAAGCTTTCATGCGGGTTACGTACACCGATCAAAATCGATTTTACGTCACGTAGGTTCGGATTTCCTTTTACCGTAATTCGGTGTCCTTCGGCCGTAATCA
>Ga0247814_10000612_pt1 | contig 26926 bp, 23 predicted proteins | sample UWRJL179409R1_FD_179947 | JGI IMG/M metagenome (GOLD analysis project Ga0247814, IMG submission 179947) | Plant litter microbial communities from Arlington Agricultural Research Station in Wisconsin, United States - UWRJ-L179-409R-1 | ecosystem: Environmental > Terrestrial > Plant litter >... | reverse complement strand
TTGAACCCGACGCCCCGGCCCGGTAAGATGCCGGACATCTTTTTCACCTCGCTATTCAGGACACCGCCATGAGCATCAAATCGGACAAGTGGATTCGCCGCATGGCGCAGGAACACGGCATGATCGAACCTTTCGTGGAGCGTCAGATGCGCGGCGAAGGCGCCGACCGGCTGATCTCTTACGGCGTTTCCAGCTACGGCTACGACGTGCGTTGCGCTGCCGAATTCAAGGTATTCACCAATATCAACTCGGCGACCGTCGATCCGAAGAATTTCGATGAAAAAAGCTTTGTCGACGTGACCAGCGACGTCTGCATCATCCCGCCGAACTCCTTTGCCCTGGCGCGCACCGTCGAATATTTCCGTATTCCGCGTAATGTGCTGACCATCTGTCTGGGAAAAAGCACCTACGCGCGCTGCGGCATCATCGTCAACGTCACGCCGCTGGAGCCTGAGTGGGAAGGCCACGTGACTCTGGAATTCTCCAACACCACGACGTTGCCGGCAAAGATCTACGCCAATGAAGGTGTGGCGCAGATGCTGTTTCTGGAATCTGACGAGGAATGTGAGATTTCCTATAAGGATCGCGGCGGCAAATATCAGGGCCAGCGTGGCGTTACCCTGCCGCGCGCCTAAGCTTCGGTGTATTTGTTACCGTTGATCCTGCGCGAATTGAATTAGTCTTCATTTCGGCACTCTATTGAGCTGAACTGTTTCCCCTCGCGTCATGCGAGTGGGGCCAACGCTCAGGAGTGCCCTTATGAAGATAGAAACGAAGCCCAGTCCCCAAGGGGTTGACCCGCATGCCAATCAAGTCGGTCTACTCGCCTGGTCGTTACTAGCGCATCCACAATTCAACATGGTTGGCGGTATTCCCGGCCAGCCAGGCCCTGATGGGCCGGGAGAAATCCCGGAGCCGACTGAACCGGGCAGCCCGACTGTTCCGGACGAGCCACCACCAGCCCCGGTCGTCTGAATCCCCTCATGTTTCTGCTGGCGCATTCACTGGCCGGCAGAGTCGTGGCTGATCGGTCACGAAACTGGCTGAAACAGGCTGAGTTGAAACGATTCAGCAAACAGCTATCCTGCCGCCCACACCGCGCCATCGCCGACGACGTATATTTGCGTGTCAGGGGTTTTTTCAATGGCGAAGCCGCCGGTAAATCCACCGAAGGCGGGTAGCAGACTGACCGTTTCGCCCACATAAAAGCAGGCCAGTCGCAGACTTTGTCGTCCCCGGCCCTGCAAGCGATAAACCGGATGCACATGCCCGGCCAGCACATGATGCGTCGTGTGTGGATCGGGCTCATGCTGAAGGGCGAACGGACCCAGCAGGAGCGGCTCGGTAACGACTTCGATTGCAAGACTTTCAGGTGGATCGCCCGCGCGTCTGTCGTGGTTGCCGCGGATCAGCGTCATGCGCAGCTCAGGGCGCGCCCTGCGCCACTCACCCAGCGCGTTCAGCGTGGTTGCCGCGTGGGATTCAGGCGCATGCAGGAAGTCGCCGAGAAAGATCAGCCTGTCGCAATCATAAGCAGTCAGCAGTCGATCAAGCCGCTCAAGGTTGCCTTGAGTGGTGCCGTGTGGCACCGGTTGGCCCAGTTTTCGATAGGCTGCCGCCTTGCCGAAATGCACATCGGCGATCAACAGCGCGCGGTGTTCCGGGTAGTAGATCGCTTTGTCGGCCAGTAACCACAGCTCGGCACCGGCCAGATTGATCGCAAGGTACGGCTTCATACGTTCGCCTCCGGTCCGGCGGCCTTCTCAAGATCGCGCACCATGCGGGCGATACGGTCGGCGAGTTTTTCCGAGCTCAGGCTTTCGCGCATGCGCTCCACCAGCAGTGGAAACGCCAGCGGCGTGGCACGTTTGATGACGTGTACGTCAAGCGTGCGCTGATTAATGCGTTGCAGGGTTTGTTCGAGCCGTTCCACGTCCAGTTCCTGGCGCAAGACTTCCTCCTCGGCCTGAGTCAGCAGCAGATTGCTGGCGTCGTATTGTTTGAACACTTCAAAGAACAGCCCGCTGGAAGCTTGCAGCTGGCGATTGCTCTTGGGTGCGCCTGGATAACCGGAAAACACCAGCCCGGCGATCCGGGCGATTTCCCGGAAGCGGCGCAGTGCCAGCTCTCCGGCATTCAGGCTGGCGATGATATCGGCCATCAGATTGTTTTCGGAAAAAAGATCCTTGCTCAACTGTTCTGCCCAGTCGATTGGCGTAGCGCTGAGCAGTTCAAAGCCGTAATCGTTGACCGCGATAGAAAAGGTCAGCGGCGTGTCCCGGCTCAGGCGCCAGGCCAGCAGGCTCGCCAACCCCAAATGCACATGCCGCCCGGCAAACGGGTAGAGAAACAGATGCCAGCCTTCCCGGGACTTGAGCACTTCGGCGAGCAACGTGTGTTGCTGCGGCAAGCCCGACCAGTGCCGCTGAACCTCCAGCAGCGGTTTGACGGCCTGCATTTCCGGGCTGACAAACTCGCCACGGGCAGCGGCGTCGAATTTGGCGACCACTGCGTCGGCCAGTTCGTTGGAAAGCGGCATCCGTCCGCCATTCCAGCGCGGCACGGCGGCCTTCTTGCTGGTGGCGCGTTTCACATAAGCGGTCATGTTCTCGACCCGCACCAATTCCAGCAGGCGACCGCCGAACAAGAAGCCATCACCGGGTTTGAGGCGGGCGATGAAGCTTTCTTCAACGCTGCCCAGCGATCCGCCGCCACCGCCTTTGGACCAATACTTCACGTTGATGCTGGCGTCACTGACGATGGTGCCGACGCTCATGCGGTGCCGACGCGCCAGTCGCGCATCCGGCACGCGCCAGATGCCGTGCTCGTCCGGCTCGACGCGTCGATAATCCGGATAAGCGGTCAGCGAGTGGCCGCCATGGCGCACAAAGGCCAGCGCCCACTGCCATTCCTCGTTGGTCAGCTCGCGGTAGGCCCAGGCGCTGCGCACCTCGGCGAGCAGTTCCTCGGGCAGGAAGCCGCCGCCCAAAGCCATGCTGACTACATGCTGCACCAGCACATCCAGCGGTTTGTGCGGCGATTGCCGAGGCTCGATCATTCGCGCAGCTATCGCGTCGTGCGCGGCTGCGGCTTCGACCAGTTCAAGGCTATGCGTGGGCACCAGCGTGACGCGAGATGGCCGCCCCGGCGCATGCCCGGAACGACCGGCGCGCTGCATCAGACGCGCCACGCCTTTGGCCGAGCCGATTTGCAAGACCCGCTCGACGGGCAGGAAATCCACGCCAAGGTCGAGGCTGGAGGTACACACAACTGCTTTAAGCTGTCCTTCTTTCAAGGCGCGCTCGACCCAGTCGCGCACCTCCCGGGACAACGAGCCATGGTGCAAGGCAATCAAACCCGCCCAGTCAGGTCGTGCTTCGAGCAGTGCCTGATACCAGACTTCCGACTGCGCCCGGGTATTGGTGAACAGCAGGCAACTGGCGCTGCTGTCCACCTCGGCCAGCACTTGCGGCAACATCCGCAGGCCCATGTGCCCGGCCCACGGAAAACGTTCGATGGCCGGGGGCAGCAGCGTATCGACCCGCAACTCTTTGTTGATCTTGCCTTGCACGCTGACCCCGCCGTCGCCCAGCAACACCTGCTGCGCATGGTCTTGATTGCCCAGGGTCGCGGAAACGCCCCACACGATCAGTTGCGGATTCCACCGACGCAAGCGGGCAAGGGCCAATTGCAGCTGCACGCCACGCTTGTTGCCGATCAGCTCATGCCATTCGTCAACGACCACCATCTTCAGTGTCGACAACGTGCGCAGCGCGTCGGCGCGCGTGAGCAGCAAGGTCAGGCTTTCCGGGGTGGTGATCAAGGCGGAAGGCAGGCGTCGACCTTGTCTGGCGCGTTCGCTGCTGCTGGTATCGCCGGTGCGCAGGCCGACGCTCCAGGGGATGTCGAGATCCTGCAATGGCGCTTCGAGTGCGCGTGCCGTGTCGGCGGCGAGGGCGCGCATCGGGGTTATCCACAGCACGCTCAGCGGCGCGGCCGGTGGTTTGCGTTTGCGCGGTTTGTCATCCGGCAAGGCTTTATTGGCTTGGGCAAAGCAGTTCAGTGCGGCAAACCACACCGCGTAGGTTTTGCCGGAGCCGGTGCTGGCGTGCAGCAGCCCGGACTCGCCTCGTTTGACGGCCGACCAGACTTCTTTCTGGAAAGGAAAAGGCTTCCAGTCGCGCGCCGAAAACCATCGCTGAGCGAAATCGTTGGGTCTGCTCATGCGCACCGCGTGCTCTGAATGGGGTAAATCAGAGACAGCGAAGGGCGGGGAATAGTTTTACGGCGATGCTCGTCAGAATATTGCTTCGATAGGACCGGACTCGTTCGGGAAACGTTGGTTCAGGCAATCGAGGTGGGTCAGACGGATCAGGGGTGCTTGCTGGCCAATCGGGGACAAGTCCCCTCCTGCCGGACGTGTATGGCTCGGTAGGAGCGGACTTGTCCGGGAAGCGTTGGTTCGGGCAATCGAGGTGGATCAGGCGGATTACGGTTGCTCTGCTGGCCAATCGGGGACAAGTCCCCTCCTACCGGACGTGTGTGGCTCGGTAGGACCGGACTTGTCCGGGAAACGTTGGTTCAGGCAATCGAGATGGGTCAGACGGATCAGGGTTGCTTGCTGGCCAATCGGGGACAAGTCCCCTCCTGCCGGACGTGTATGGCTCGGTAGGACCGGATTCATCCGGGAAGGCGTCAGTCCCGCCGATGCATCTACGCGCCTGAAAAAATGCCTACGCGGATAAATCCGCTCCTACGATGGTTTTGCATGTCGTCGAATTAACGATCTACTTCAAATTCCCGCTCAAGAACTGTTGCAAACGCTCGCTTTTCGGATTGCCCAGGACTTCTTCCGGGTGGCCGGATTCTTCGATCTGGCCTTGGTGCAGAAACACCACCTGGCTCGCGACTTTGCGGGCGAAGCTCATTTCGTGGGTGACCATGATCATGGTGCGGCCTTCTTCAGCCAGGCCCTGGATCACCTTGAGCACTTCGCCCACCAGTTCCGGGTCCAGTGCAGACGTGGGTTCGTCGAAGAGCATGATTTCCGGCTCCATCGCCAGCGCCCGGGCGATGGCCACGCGCTGTTGCTGGCCGCCGGAAAGAAAGGCCGGGTACTGGCCGGCAACACGGGCGGGCAGACCGACTTTGTCCAGGTACTTGCGGGCGCGCGCTTCGGCTTCGACTTTGGAAACACCCAGCACCCGGCGTGGCGCCATGGTGATGTTTTCCAGAACCGTCATGTGTGCCCACAGATTGAAATGCTGGAACACCATGGCCAGACGCGTGCGAATGCGTTGCAACTCATCGGGATCGGCGACGCGCATGCCGCCGGCGTCGCTGACCATGCGTACGGGTTGACCGTCCAGGGTCATCGCGCCGTCGTTGGGCTGTTCGAGGAAATTGATGCAGCGCAGAAACGTGCTCTTGCCCGAACCGCTGGCGCCGATCAGGCAAATCACGTCGCCGGTGCTGGCCTTGAGCGAAACGCCTTTGAGCACTTCATGATCGCCGTAGCTTTTATGCAGGCCATCAATGGTCAGTTTGTACATGACGGGCAGTCCTTAAGGAGAAAGTAGGTAACCGCTGCGGTAGGCTTCGGTGCCTGCAACGTGAGCGATGACCATTCCGGCAGTCGCCATGCGTCGTAACGAACGGGCGTAGAGCAAACCGGAATTAAGGGTATGGATGGGGGTGACGAGGTCGCTGATCGGGTCGATGATCTCGGCGATCAATTGCCCGGCCTCAACGTATTCCCCCGGCTGGGTGCAGAACACCAGCAAGCCGCCCACTGGCGTCGCCACTGGTTCCACCGCAGCCAGCGGCGTGGCTGGATAGAGCAATTCCGGTGGCGGGGTCGCCTCGCAGGCAATCGCGCCGAAATGACTGAGGTAACTGATCAACGCCTGACAGTCGCGGCTGGCCAGGGCGTGATTGACGTCGCCCTGGCCGCGCAGTTCGAGGGTTACCGAAAAGCTGCCCATCGGGATTTCGAAGCGATTGCCGAAGCGTTGCTGCAATTGCCACCAGACCAGCGTGAAACACTCATCAAACGATTGGCCGCCCGAATCGGTTGCCAGCAGGCTGGCCTGGGCGCCGAGATACCGCGACAGCGCCTCAACCTGTGGCCAGGCTTCGGGCGTGGTGTACAGATGCTCGACGGCTTCGAAATCGCAATGCAGGTCCAGGACCATGTCGGCATCGCAGGCCAGCCGTTGCAGGGTCAATCGCTGGGATTGCAATTGCGTGCTGGCAACTTGCGCTTCCAGCGCGTCGCGCAGGCTGCGGCGGATCAGTTGGACATTGTGCTGCGGGTCGTCGTTGAGCTGAGCCTCGACGGCATCGCCCACTTCCAGGCCGAGATCCACAAACCAGCGGTTGAAGTTCTGTCCGCTCTCCAGTTCATAGCGACCCAGCGGAATATCCATCAGGATCTGTTCCAGCCCGACTGGATTGGCCACCGGCACAATGACGATTTCACCCAGCAGCAAGCCGGCGTTTTCCAGCTCGCTCAAGCGCTGCTTCAGATACCAGGCGAGCAGCATGCCGGGCAGTTCGTCGGCATGCAGCGAGGCCTGGATATAGATCTTGCAGGCGCCGTTCTGCGGTCCGTAGTGAAAGCTGTGGATCTGTCGCGCGGTGCCCGGCAGCGGAGCCAGCAAATCGTGGGTTTCATGGCGCATATGCAGTTCCTAGTGAGCCGGGCCGAGGAAGGCCAGCCAGCGACGCTCGGCCAGACGGAACAGACCCACCAGGATGAACGTGACGCACAGGTAAATCAGCGCCGCGATACCGAAGGACTGGAAGGTCATGAACGTGGCCGAGTTGGCGTCCCGAGCGACTTTGAGAACGTCCGGCACCGTGGCGGTGAACGCGACGGTGGTCGAGTGCAGCATCAGGATCACTTCGTTGCTGTAATAAGGCAGCGAACGACGCAACGCCGAAGGCATGATCACGTAGGTGTAGAGCTTCCAGCCGGTCAGGCCGTAGGCTTTGGCGGCTTCGACTTCCCCATGTGCCATGCTGCGGATCGCCCCGGCGAAAATCTCCGTGGTGTAGGCGCAGGTATTCAGGGCAAAGGCCAGGATCGTGCAATTCATGGCATCGCGAAAGAACGCGTCGAGCATCGGCTGTTCGCGAACGGCGGCGATGCTATAGATGCCGGTGTAGCAAATCAGCAGCTGTATATAGAGGGGCGTACCGCGAAACAGATAGGTGTAGAACTGAACCGGCCAGCGCAGCCAGGCTTTGCTCGATACCCGGGCGATCGACAACGGGATCGATACGCAAAAGCCGATGGCAATGGATGCACTGAGCAGCCACATGGTCATCGCCAGGCCGGTAATGTGCATGCCGTCGCTATAAAGGAAGGGCCGCCAGTATTCCTGCAGCAGTTCGATCATCGTTGAGCCTCCCGGCTGCCGGCGGCGTAGCGGCGTTCTGCCCAGCGCAGCGCGAAGTTGGAGGCGCTGGTGATCAGCAGATAAATCACCGCCGCGAGCACCAGGAAATAAAACAGCTGATACGTGCTCTTGCCAGCGTCTTGCGCAGCCTTGACCAGATCCGCCAGGCCGATGATCGATACCAGCGCCGTAGCCTTGAGCAACACTTGCCAGTTATTGCCGATACCCGGCAGGGCAAAACGCATCATTTGCGGGAATACCACGTAGCGAAAACGCTGACCGCGCTTGAGGCCGTAAGCGGTAGCAGCTTCAACCTGGCCGCGAGGCACGGAAAGAATCGCACCCCGGAACGTCTCGGTGAAATACGCGCCATAGATAAAGCCGAGGGTGATCACGCCTGCACTGAAGGGATCGATTTCGATGTAGTCCCATTCCATGGCATCTGTCAGCTGGCTCAGCCAGGTTTGCAGGCTGTAGAAAATCAGCAGCATCAGGACCAGATCGGGAACGCCACGAATCAACGTGGTGTACATCTGCGCCGGCACGCGCAGGATTGCGCTGCTCGACAGTTTGGCACTGGCGCCGATCAGGCCGAGCACGATGCTCACCAATAGCGACAGTACCGATAATTTGATGGTCATCCAGGTGCCTTCAAGCAACAGCGGGCCGAAGCCTTTCAAGCTGAATGCCGAGAGTCCCAGATTTTGTAGAAGGGCATCGAACATGGATAAAGCCTTTAGCGGTCAATAAAACAAAACGCCCATCGAAACGGCGCCGGATTGTCGTCGGAATCGATGGGCGTCGGGGTGTTATTTACCGCTGTACAGGTTCAGATCGCCGAAGTGTTTCTTCTGGATCTCGGTGTACTTGCCGTCGTCGTGCAAGGCTTTGATGCCTTTGTCCAACAGGGCTTTGAGCTCTTTGTTGCCTTTAGAGATGCCGATGGCGGTCTTGGCTGGCAACAGTTCGCTGTCGATTGGCTTGCTGACTTCGTAGTTGGCGCCTTGTGGCGACTTCAGGAAGCCCAGTTCGGCTTGCAGCATGTCCTGGATCGAAGCATCAAGACGACCGGAAACCAGGTCGGCATACACCTGATCCTGATTCTGATAAGCCTGGGTTTTCACGCCAGCCTTGTCCAGAACGGCCTTGGCGTAGGCTTCCTGAATCGTGCCTTGCTCGTAGCCGACAGTCTTGCCTTTCAGGCTGGCTACGTCGGCAGTCAGGCCTGCGCCTTTCTTGAAGACCAGCGAAGTCGGGCCGGAAAACAGTTCGTTGGAGAAGTCGATAACCTTCTCGCGAGCCGGGGTCACGGTCATCGAGGAGATCACGCCGTCGAACTTGCGGGCTTTCAGGCCAGGGATCATGCCGTCGAAGTCGCTTTCGACCCAGACGCATTTCACTTTCAGCTCGGCGCAGACTGCGTTACCCAGGTCGATGTCGAAACCGACCAGGCTGCCGTCGGCGGCTTTGGATTCGAAAGGTGCATAAGAAGGATCGACGCCAAAGCGCAGTTCCTTGTATTCCTTGGCCATTGCATTACCAGCGGCTAGACAAACAGCCAATGCAGAGAGGGTCAGCCATGCTTTTTTCATCGTTCAGTCCTTAAAACCAAAATGAGCGTTGGGAACACGCGAGGCTTGCTACCGGCGGGTGCCAGACCCGAGAAGATAGCAATTTCCGAACCAAAGATACGAACGTGCGTTTTAAATGTACGCAGTTGTCGCAATGCTGTCTTCGAGTCTGGTTACGCGCGACTGCGAGAGTGTAGCTGGTTCGCGAAACGCTCCGAATGGACAAAAAATCGCCTTGCGCAGCGTTTGAATGCGCCAGATACGCTTCCAGGTGTGGGCGTTCGTCTGCAGTCGGCGCGCGCGCAGGAGTCATTCAGTAACCATTGAGTAGCACTGCGCACAGGCGCGCACACAAACGGAGCATTGATCCGGGCGCAGAAAAATCGGCGCCCTAAAAAGAGCGCGCATCCTAACTCAACAAATCCTGCAACGTCGACAGGCTGTCAGCCTCGGCCACCGGTTTGTCATGGCGCCAGCGCAGCATTCGCGGGAATCGCACGGCAATCCCGCTCTTGTGCCGCTTGGACAGCGCGATGCCTTCGAAACCCAGCTCGAATACCAGACTTGGGGTAACACTGCGCACCGGGCCGAATTTTTCCACGGTGGTCTTGCGGATAATGGCGTCGACCTTGCGCATTTCTTCGTCGGTGAGGCCTGAATAGGCTTTGGCGAAGGGCACCAACGTGCGTTCGCTGGATTGCGGCGGCCCATCCCAGACCGCAAACGTGTAGTCGCTGTACAGGCTGGCACGTCGACCGTGGCCGCGCTGGGCATAAATCAGCACCGCGTCGACGCTGAACGGATCGACTTTCCACTTCCACCAGACGCCCATGTCTTTGGTGCGACCCACGCCGTACAAGGCTTCCCGGGCCTTGAGCATCATGCCTTCGACGCCAAGGCTGCGCGAGGCTTCGCGCTGTTTCTGCAGGTCCGCCCAGTCCTTGCCGGTCAGTACCGGAGACGGCAGCAAGACCGGGCTGTCGCAGGCTGCGATGACGTTTTCCAGCTGAGCCCGTCGCTCATGTTGCGGGCGACTGCGCCAGTCATGACCCTGCCATTCGAGCAGGTCATACGCCAGCACCACCACCGGCACCTCCTCAAGGATTTTCTTGCCCAGGGTTTTGCGGCCGATGCGTTGCTGCAACAGCGCGAAGGGTTGCACCGAAGGTTGCGCTGGCCCGGCGCCGACTTGCGCTTCGCTGCTCAGGGCAAACTCGCCGTCGACGACCGTTTCGCCCGGTGGCGCTTTCCAGACCACGATTTCGCCGTCGATCACCGTCCCGTCGGGCAAGCTCTGGGTCAGTGTGTGCAGCTCCGGGAAGCGATCAGTGACCAACTCTTCGCCCCGCGACCAGAGCCACAACCGACCTTCGCGCTTGACCACTTGCGCGCGAATGCCATCCCATTTCCATTCCACCTGCCAGTCATCCACCGGGCCGAGCAGAGTTTCGAACTGATCCACCGGCTGTTGCAGGGCATGGGCGAGAAAAAACGGGTAGGGCTGGCCGCCACGCTGGGCGTGTTCGTCGTCGGACTCTTCGGCGATCAACTTGAGAAAACCGGCTGCGGTCGGGCGATGGGACAGATCGGTATAGCCGACCAGACGTTGCGCGACGCGCTTGCTGTCGATATCCGCCAAGGCGGCGAGGGCGCGGGTCACCAGTAACTTCGACACGCCGACCCGGAAGCTGCCGGTGATCAATTTGATGCAGACCATCAGGCTGACGCGATCCAGTTGCGTCCAGAAGCCGGACAGACGCTCGGCAAGCTCTTCCGGCGGCAGACCGCGCAAGGGCAGCAGGTGTTCCTCCATCCAGATCGCCAGGCCTTGATCCGAGCTGTGCACCGCTTCGGGCAAGAGCAGCGACAGGGTTTCCGCCAGATCACCGACCGCCTGATAGCTTTCTTCGAACAGCCATTCGGGCAAGTGCGCCAGGGTCATGGCCTGTTCGCGCAGCAGTTTGGTCGGCACCAGCTGACGTGGCCGTCCGCCAGCCAGAAAGTACACTGCCCAGGCCGCATCCTCTGGGGGAACCTGAGCAAAATACTCGCGCATGGCGGCGAGTTTTGCGTTGCTGGAAGTGGTTGCGTCGAGCCGGGAATAGAGTTCGGCGAAGGCTTTCATGGCGCCACCTCGTCCGTTTCTGTTTCCGTTTCCGCTGATGCAGGCGCCTGGGCTTTGGCCTCGCCAGCGTCTTCCTCGTCGCCGTATTCAGTGACGAAGCCTTGGGCATCCAGCCCGGATTCGCGCAAGTAACGCACGAGAACCGCCACCGAGCCGTGGGTCACCATGACCCGCTCCGCGCCGGTATTTTCGATGGCCCACAACAAGCCCGGCCAGTCGGCGTGATCGGAAAGGACGAAGCCGCGATCCACGCCGCGCCGTCTGCGGGTGCCACGCAACATCATCCAGCCGCTGGCGAACGCATCGCTGAACTCACCAAAGCGCCGCATCCAGGTGCTGCCGCCAGCGGAAGGCGGGGCGAGGATCAACGCCTGACGCAGCGCCGGATCGGTCTTTTTGAAGTCGCCTGCGTACTGGGTTTCAGGGATGCGCACGCCAGCTTCGCGGTACACCCGGTTCAGCGGCTCGACTGCGCCATGCACGAGGATCGGACCGATCTGCGGATCAATGCCATGCAGGATTCGCTGAGCTTTGCCGAACGAATAGGCGAACAGCACACTGGCTTTGCCGGCCGCCGCATTGGCCCGCCACCAATCGTTGATGCCGGCGAAAATCTCCGCCTGCGGCTGCCAGCGGTAGATTGGCAGACCGAAGGTCGATTCGGTGATGAACGTGTGGCAACGCACCGGATCGAACGGCGCGCAGGTGCCATCCGGTTCGACTTTGTAATCCCCGGACGCGACCCAGACTTCGCCTTTATATTCCAGGCGAACCTGCGCCGAGCCCAGCACATGGCCAGCCGGATGCAGGCTGAGTTTTACGCCGTGGTGCAGCAGGGTTTCGCCATATTCCAGGGTTTGCAGGTTGATGTCCTGGCCCAGCCGGGCGCGCAGAATCCCTTCTCCGGGGGCCGCCGCCAGGTAATGTTCGTTGCCGGTGCGGGCGTGATCGCCGTGGCCGTGGGTGATCACCGAACGTTCCACCGGGCGCCACGGATCGATATAAAAATCCCCGGGCGGGCAATACAGACCTTCGGGGCGAGCGATAACAAGATCCATGGGATGACCAATGCGATGGGCTTGTTAGTTATGAGGCGGGGCGGGGGAGGAAGTTCGAGCCGTAGGACCGGCTTCAGCCGGGAGGGCATTCTCGCGGCTAAAGCCGCTCCTACATGCAATTGCGCGAAGGTTCAGCACATCCATGAGTCAGGAGCACCGGCTTCGCGAGCAAGCTCGCTCCCACATTTCAGGACGTGCTATTTCCCCGGCACCAACGTCAACCGCTGCTTGCCATAGGCCTTCTCAAGATTCTGCTGTTGCACCGGAATCGTCTGATACAGGCCCTTGAGCGCAGGCTCGATGGCGTCGCTGTAATTGGCGCTGGCCGGGTTGCCGGACTGGCCGATGTTGACCTGGCCCATCATCGGTTCGGCCTGGCTGAAGTCGACGATCATGCGCATGCCGGGTGCCACCGGGCTGTCGAAATTCGTTCCCCATGGATAAGCCGCGATGTTCAGCGTGCTGTGATCGCCGCCCGCCGTAACTGCGCCATGCTCGACGCTGTTGGGGATTAATGGATTGCTTTGCCACAGGTAGCGATGCAGTTTGCCCCATTGCCAGCTCTTGTGATCGCCGCCCAACTGGCTGTCGCCAGCGGTAATGGCCGCTGCGAGGCTGCGGGCCAGAATCGTCGGTTTGTCTTCTTTCTGCGGGGTTTTCACGTCATCCCAGTACGGACTGTCCTCGCGCCCCAGCAGGTGATCGGCCTGCGGCGCGTAAGACAGGCTGGCGTTCTGCACCAGGGCTTTCCAGGCCGGACTGCTTTCCGGACCCAGTTCGTCGAGAAAAATCTGCCGGGCGCTTTCCTGCAAAAACAGCTCATACAGCGCTGCGTCGGCGGACGTTGCCGACAGCTTGCCGTCGAATGCCATCAAGCGCGTGTAAGCCTCGCGCGCTTTACCGCGCTCGGCCTCGGGCAGGGCATCAATGGCTTGTTTGAGTGGTTTGACCATGCCTGGCGCTTCAAGCATTTTCTTCAGCTTGGCGGCGAAGGTGGTGGTCTGGTCGTATTGCATGGCGATCACGCTGCGGCTGTCCTGCTTGCCGCTGTTGGCCAGCTCGGCGATACGTTCGGCGCGTTCCGGCGTCTTCCACGAGTTGGACAGCTGCATGCCGTAACCCTTGGGGAAGGTGCGCTGGTTGGCGGTGCCGATCCAGCCTTGAGTCGGATCCTGATCGTAGGGATGCAGCATCGCGTCGGCGAAACCGTCCCAGTCATAGCGGCTGTCCCAACCCGGCGACGGCAGCAGGCCCAGGCCTTCACGACGATTCGGGAAGCGACCGGTGACTTGCCAGCCGATGTTCGCGGCATCGGCGAATACCATGTTCAGGGCGATGGCGCGGATTTCCCGGCTCGCGTCGAAAGCTTTGTCCACTTTCGGGGCGCGGGACAGGTCGAAGAACGCGTCCAGGCTCTTGTCATCTTTGTAATCCGGGGTTTGTAGCGCGAGGCCCAGACCATTGCTCAGTTGTCCGCCCAGATTGCTGTTGAGCAGCGGGCCGTGACGCGTCTCGTAGACCGCTTCGCGCACCGGGCTGCCACCTTTGACGAAAAAGGTTTCTTCGTGGGACGTCGTCGGCAGCCATTTGCCATCGGCCATGTACATCAGGCGATTGTTTTCCCGCTTGAGTTTTTCCAGGAACAGGTCCTGGTTGTCGCCCATGACCGAGGCCATGGACCACGACAGCTTGCCGTTGAAGCCTGACAGGATCAGCGGCAGGCCGGCGATTGAAGTACCGGCCGCCTGATATTTCGGCGCGCGAATCTGCACGAACGTCCAGGCTGACGCCAATGCGGCGGGCAGCTGCATGTCGTTGGCCAGCAAGCTGCGGCCATTGCGAGCGCGCTGCGGTGCGATAGCCCAGTTGCTGGAAGCCGCGACGCCGAGCATGTTCAAGTCCGAGAGTTGCAGGGCGACTTTATTCAGATCGCCAAGCCCGGATACTTGTCCGCCGAGGTTCAAACCCTTGAGCTTTTCTGCTTCGGCGAAGGGTAATTCTTCATCCGGATAAGTCGGAATCAGCCACGCCAGCTTGTCGACTCCGACTTTCTGCGCCAGCACCAGCGCGGACAATTCTTCCTGCAAGTTAACCGACTGGCTGAAGTTCAGCAGACTGAAAATCAGCGCCGAGTCTTCGGCTTTCCAGTATTCCGGGCGATAGCCGGAGGAGGCCAGGTCGGCAGGCAGCTTGTCGCGATAGCGGAACAGGTAGGCGTTGACGCCTCGGGCATAGACTTCAAAGAAGCGCTTGAGACGTGGTGACGCGGCGTTGTACAGCTCGCCGGCGTTGCGTTTCAGGTTGGCCGCGCGCATCAGGCGGTCGACGTCCAGGGCGCTGGAGCCAACCATTTCCGACAGCCGACCCTGGGCGAGCAGGCGCATGCCGACCATTTGCGTGATGCGGTCATTGGCATGCACATAGCCCAGCGTGAACAGCGCGTCGTGGAACGTGCTGCTTTCGATCAGCGGCATGCCTTGTGGCGTGCGGCGCACCGAAACGTTCTGCGCCAGGCCCTTGATCGCAATCGTGCCTGAATTCGGCATCAGCGTATCGGTGTCGCCACCGCCGAGCTGGCAGCCCGCGAGACTCAGGAAACCCGCCGCAGCGGCGGCAGCGCCGAACCGGGGTAGAAATTTGGAAAGGGCTGGCGAGGCCATGGGCGGAGCTCCTGCGGGGGTGGCGTATAAAAGGCGCTACGTTAGAGAGCAGGCGCGCGGCACGCAAGCGGGGAACGGGAGTTTATTTCAAGGTTTTTCAGCGTTGGCCGCGATCACGCTCGTCCGTACGACCGGCTTTGACCGCGATCACGCTTGAACTTTATGATTTCGGCGGATTGACCTTGTCCACAAGCGCGTACGCCCGCTGGGTGGCGGGGCGCTTGGCGACGGTTTCGAACCAGCGCTTGATATGCGGGAAGTCGTCGAGGTTCTGTTCCTGGAAGGTGTGCGACACGATCCACGGGTAGATCGCCATGTCCGCGATGCTGTATTCGCTGCCCGCCACGAAGTCGCGGCCGTCCAGCTGCTTGTTCAGCACGCCGTACAGTCGAGCGGTTTCGTCGACGTAGCGCTTGATCGCGTAGGGGATTTTTTCCTTGGCGAAGCGGTTGAAGTGATGATTCTGACCCGCCATCGGCCCTAGTCCGCCCATTTGCCAGAACAGCCACTGCAAGGCGACCTGCCGACCACGCAGATCCTGCGGGATGAACTTGCCGGTTTTTTCCGCCAGATACAGCAGGATCGCGCCGGATTCGAACAGACTCAGCGGCGCGCCGCCATCGGCAGGTTGGTGATCGACAATGGCCGGAATGCGATTGTTGGGGGCGATTTTGAGGAATTCAGGCTTGAACTGATCGTTCTGGCCAATGTTCACCGGGAAGATCTTGTACGGCAGACCGGCTTCTTCAAGAAACAGCGAGACTTTGTGACCGTTGGGCGTGGTCCAGTAATGCAGGTCGATCATTGAAAGCTCCGAATGAGTTCAGCGCAAAAAAAGACCCCCTGTTTTACTCCGACTTCAGCGGATCGCACAAATGAAAACGGCCTGCAAGGCAGGCCGTCGGCAAGGCTCGACACGTTACGCGCCGTGGCACTTCTTGAATTTCTTGTCGCTGCCGCACGGGCAAGGATCGTTGCGGCCAACGTCTTTCAAGGCGTTGCGCACCGGCTCCTGGTGAGCATGACCGCAGTTCGGGCCATGAACGTGGCCGTGCTGGTGGTCGTGATGGTCATGGGCGTGATCGTCGTGATCGTGATTGCAATCAGGGCCATGCACGTGGTCTTGCTGGGTCATCGGGGTTACTCCGGAATAAAATCGCCGGGGATTATCTCCCCATCGCGGCCGATACGCACGTTGTGCCGGAACAAAAAGCCGGTCTTGAGTTTGCCTTCCAGGCGGTAGTGAATCGCCTGATCAGGCTTTTTCAGCTGCCTGGCGATGTATTTCAAGTGCTGCCAGAGGTTGGTCCTGATCGGCACGACAAAGTTCTCGTGACCTTCGCCGTCAACGACAAACCAGTCGGTGGACTCGCCGTCCGCGAGCATTACGTCGCCGAGCATGACTTTATAACGCAGGCTGCGCACCAGCATGCTGCCGCTGTTGGGGTTGTCGACGCGAAAATGCAGCTTGAAATCCTGCTGCATCAGCCTGGCCTTGACCACTTCGACGCGGGTCAGGCGCACCACGGGCTCCTTGTAGTCGCTGACCACCAGGCTCGAGCATCCGGCCAGCACCGAGAGCAGCAGCGCCAGGCTAATTGTTCTGATCACATGCGCCTGTAAAAACATTGTCGTGCTCCATTTGAGGCCAGAGTTTAGCAGGGCGGCCTGCTTGTTCCATTTGCCGAGCGTACGCATACTCATGCCACGAGCTACAGAGTCTGACCCATGAATCTTTATGAAATTGTATTTAATGGCCAATTGATACCTGGCGCTCAGCTTGAACGAGTGCAGGCCAATCTGGGGAAATTGTTTCAGGCCGACGCCCAGCGCCTGGCGCTGCTGTTTTCCGGGCGGCGTCTGGTGCTCAAGAACAATCTCGATGCAGCGGCCGCTGAAAAGTATCGCTCGACCCTGGAACGTGCCGGAGCGTTGGTCGAAGTTCTGGCCATGGAACAGCAGATCGAGGAAGTGGAACTGGCGCCGCCGCCGGACGAACCCGCCTGGTTGCGCAAACCGTCAGCCGGCAAGGGCCGCCTGCAGGTCGCGCCGCGCGATGTGTACATGGCTGCTTTCGTGGACGTCGATGCGCCGGATTTCGTACTCTTTGAAACCGGCAGCGACTTGCAGGACGCCAAACCCCAAGCCGTTGCGCCGCGCCTGGACCTTTCCGGCATCAGCCTGGCCCCGGCCGGCAGCGACATGGGTCAGGAGGAAAAACCCAAGGCCGGACCAGCGCCGGACACTTCGCACCTGAGCCTGAAATGAATCAGGCCATGTAGCTGGCGCAGCACTTCTTGAACTTCTGTTCGCTGCCGCACGGGCAGGCATCGTTGCGGCCGGCCTTGAGCGGCACGGTGGAATCGATGAAGTACCAGCGGCCCTGATTCTGTACGAAGGATGAGCGTTCACGATGGCTGTGCTCGCCTGTACCGTCATGCCAGCGTGCCGTGAACGTGACGAACGCATGTTCCGGCTTGCCGCCGAAAACTTCCGTGCTTTCGACTTCCAGTCCCAGCCAGGTACTTTGCAGGCTCCACTGGCTGATCGACTCGCGATCCAGCCCGGCTTTCTGCGCCGGTAGCGTGGTATCCAGCAAGTAATCCACCAAGCCCAGCACGTAGGCGCTGTAGCGCGAACGCATCAGTTTTTCGGCGCAAGGCGTAGGCTGGCCGGCGTGAAAAGGGCCGCAGCAGGTGATCAACAAATCTCCGCTGCCGCATGGGCAGATAGCGCTACTCATGGGTCACCACCAATATTTGCCAAAATTCTCCGGGTTGGCCCAGAAACGTGCGTTGAGCCAATCCGGTACTTGTTTGTATTCGCGCAGATCGTAGGTGAACAGCGTCAACACTTGTTCGTCCCGGCCGAAGCGCTCCGTCAGTTGCAGGGCCAGGGAATAGAAGTCCGTGTCCTGCCAGCCGCAGGCAGGCAAATCGGCGAGCACCGCGATGCGGCTGGCGTTCAGGTTGCGAATACCGCCCAGCAATTCCAGCCCGGCGCGCTTGGGCAGGTGTTCCAGGCAATCGACGACCAGCGCCAAATCGAAGCGCTGCGCGGCCAGTTCCGCTGGCAATGATCCCGGCGTGGCATGAAACACTTCGGTTTCCGGATGCGCGTCCTTGAACGCCTCAAGCGCCGGAAATGTCTGCGTACCGATCATCAGCAGGCGACGCGGCGCCTGCTGGTCGAGCAGGGCGGCCAGCGCTTGCTGGGGCGTGCGGGTGGAAAAGCCTTCGCTCATCGAAAATCCTCGTATTGACCTGCAAGACTAGCGCGCTCTCGGCGGCGGGCCTAGTCCTGTCGGGATTGAACCAGCAGCTACGCCCCATTGAGCCTGACCAAATCCCGTAGGGCCCATCAATGTGTGTCGGCGACACAGTGAGAAGTGGCCAGGTATTTGCCTTTCCCCCAATAAATACGGGCTCAAACTGGCGAAGTGGCGATGTGATGTCTTTACTTGAGTGGCGGCGCATTGGGCCGAACCCTTGGGAGAAGAAATTGATGAGAATAATCCGGACGGCGTTACCTCTGATTCTTGTAACCAGTGTCTTGACCGGTTGTGCCGGTTTGCAGAAGACCGACTGGCCATTATGTGCGGCCGGCGGCGCTTTGGCGGGCGCGGCGGCGGGGGCGTTCCAGACCGCTGCGGTTGCGGCCAGCCTGGGCGGCGCGGTGGGCGTGATGGCGGGCGCGTATTGCTGGGTACATGGCGACGGCGACGATGATGGCGATGGCGTGAAAAATAGCGTCGATAAATGCCCCGATACGCCCAAAGGAGTTCAGGTAGACGCCACCGGTTGTCCGCTGGTTGAGCCAGCGCCCGCAGCAGTGGTTGAAGAAGTGGTGGTGGTCAAGGAAGAGGTCATTGTCATCAACGATGTGCTGTTCGAATTCGACTCGGCGCGCCTGACCGCCGCCGACAAATCGAAACTCGATCTGATCGCCACTCGCCTGAAACGCGAAGCGCCGAGTGCTCAGTTGCGGGTCAGCGGGCACACCGACAGCGTCGGCCGTGATGCCTACAACCAGAAACTGTCCGAAAAACGTGCGATTTCGGTGACGGACTATCTGGTGAGTTCCGGCATCCCGCGCAGTGCGTTCGTATCGGTCGAAGGCGATGGCGAAGCGCGTCCTGTGGCGGACAACAAAACGGCGTCCGGTCGCTCTCTGAACCGTCGTGTAGAAATCCAGATCAACCGCTGATTCTCCCTCCCAATGCGGGCTTGGCACAGTTGCCAGGCCTGCATTTCCTGCGCCGTTCGGCAGTTTCGCGCGACTGCGTGAAGAATTTTCATCACCCCGCTGGCATATTCGGCAAGCAAGCCGTCTACTGTGCGCGCGGAAAACGCACGCAATAATAAGCGTTCGCATAAAAAATCATGACCAGGGGCGAGTAATGAAGGTGTTTTGGGGATTGGGGAAGCTGCTGACGTCAGGGTTCTGGCTGGTGGTACTGCTGAATCAGGTAATCGTGTTGCCGACGCCGTTCGCGATGCTGATCAAGCTGGCGGGCAGCCTGCTGATCTTGACGCACGTCGCCGAACTGCTGCTGTTCAATGGCAGCCTGCGCGGGCGCAAGCATCCTTGGCGTGATCGCCTGCAGATTCTGGTCTTCGGCATTTTTCACCTGCAATCCTTCCCTAAATCGTCCTCGGAGGCCGCTCATGCGTAGTCTTTTGCTGCTCGCCGCGCTGTGCAGTCCTTTGGCGATGGCCCAGACCATCACGGTTGAAAGCCATTCCTTGATGCGCCTGCCCAATGCCACCAGCGTGCTGCAGCTAGAGCGTCTGGAAGTCGCGGATTACGGCACCTTGCTGATTCCGTCCGGCCTTACCGAAGTCAAGGTTGATCAACTGGTGCTGGGCCATGAAGCGCGCATTGCGATTGTGCCCGGCAGCCAGCCGTTCAGTCTGGTGGTGCGTCGCGGTCAGCTTGGCGAAGGCAGCCAGATCACGGCGCGTGGGTCGCCTGGCACTTATGAGAAAGCGCCGTTGCCGGGGCGAAATCTGACGCTGCGCCTGGAGTCCCTGAACGCAGCCGAGCTGTCGGTTGATGCCCGCGGCGGCACGGGCGCGCCCGGTTATGTCGGCCTCGATGGCGCCAACGGCGAAGCGCCGGGTTGCACCTGGGGTCAGGCGGGACGTGGCTTCAATGGCGACGACGGCGGCAATGGTCACGACGGCGCCGCAGGTGGCCAGGTACGTCTGGAACTGCCGCTGGCATTCCCAGCCGCGCACATCAAAGTCAATGTCGAGGGTGGTGCCGGAGGTGCGGCGGGTCAGGGCGGTCGTGCCGGCAAGGGCGGAGCGTCCAAGGGTTGCATCGTCTATCGCGCCGATGGCGGCAAGGCCGGACGTGAAGGTCTGCCAGGCCAGCCGGGTGTTGCCGGGCCAGCGGGCGCGTTGACGGTTCAGCGGCTGTAAGCACGACAGTGGGAGCGAGCTTGCTCGCGAATCAAGCGCCTCGGTGGACCAGACCCACCGCGTTATCGTTCTTCCCGGACAAGTCCGGTCCTACCGGGCCACTGCAAAACCGGTCTCGGGGACAAGTCTGGTCCTGCCGGGCCACTGCAAAACCGGTAGGAGGGGACTTGTCCGCGAAACGCCAGCCCCGGCCGTGATGCTCAGGGAATAAACGGGAGTCTCAGAACCCCGGTCGCGCCGAAGCAATCACCACGACGGCCAGACCCACCAGCAAATTGATCCCCACCAGCCGGCGAATCCGACCGAGTGCGGCGGCGCCTTCGGCCCAGTTCTCAGCGTCCACTGCGCGGCGCAGTTCCGGCAGCTGCAATGACTGGATACGAATAAACAGCGCAGTCATGACTACGTACAGGCCCATCATCACCTGTACGTAGCGCGGCGCGCCGTCGAAGCCGCCGAAGTGCAGATGCATCATGCCCACGCCGGTGATCGGCAGGACCACCACCGTGGCCCAGACCCAGACGAAAAACCGTGGAAACACCTGGACCCACAATTTCAGGCGAGACGGGCCTTCCAACGCCGCGCCGACCGCCGGTCGCAAGACCATCCAGGCGAAAAACATGCCGCCAACCCAGACCAGAGCGGCCAAAACATGCAACGTGTAGACAAGGGCGAAAGGTGTCATCAGGTACTCCGTTCTGCGCGGATGGAATTTGCGGGGTATGATAGCCGCCCGTGAGAACTACTGAAGATATATCCAGCAGTTTTGCGTTTTAATTGTCACCGATGCCCAGCAGCGCCCGAGCCCGACCTAAGCCATGATCAGTAACGAACTCAAGTCCCAGATTCAGGGCGCCTACTCGCGTTTCCTCGAAGCCAAGAGCCTCAAGCCGCGCTATGGCCAGCGTTTGATGATCGCCGAGATCGCCAAAGTGCTGGGCGACGTCGACACCGATGAGGAAGGCCGGCGTTCGGGCGACCCGGCGGTGGTAGCGGTCGAGGCGGGCACCGGTACCGGCAAGACAGTCGCCTATGCCATCGCGGCGATTCCCACCGCCAAGCTGGCGGGCAAGCGTTTGGTGATTGCGACGGCAACCGTGGCCCTGCAAGAGCAGATCGTCTACAAGGATCTGCCCGACCTGATGCGCAACAGCGGGCTGAATTTCACCTTCGCCCTGGCCAAGGGGCGCGGTCGCTACATGTGTCTGTCCAAGCTCGACATGCTGTTGCAGGAAGGCGATGCAAGCAACGCCACTGCGCAGCTCTTCGAAGAAGAAGGCTTCAAGATCGAAGTCGATGAGGCCAGCCAGAAGCTGTTCACGTCGATGATCGAAAAACTCGCCGGCAACAAGTGGGACGGCGACCGCGACAGCTGGCCCCAGGAACTGCCCGATCAGGACTGGGCGCGTCTGACCACCGATCACAGCCAATGCACCAATCGGCATTGTCCGAACTTCCAGCAGTGCGCCTTTTACAAGGCCCGGGAAGGCATGGGCAAGGTCGACGTAATTGTTACCAACCACGACATGGTGCTGGCCGACCTGGCGCTGGGCGGCGGCGCTGTGTTGCCTGATCCGCGCGAGACGCTGTACGTGTTCGACGAAGGCCATCACCTGCCGGACAAGGCCATCGGCCACTTCGCCCACTACACGCGCTTGCGCTCCACTGCGGACTGGCTTGAGCAAACCGCCAAGAACCTCGCCAAATTGCTCGCCCAGCATCCATTGCCGGGTGATCTGGGCAAGTACATCGAACAGGTGCCGGAACTGGCGCGTGAGATCAAGGGCCAGCAGCAGTTCATGTTCACCGCCTGCGAGCAACTGGCGGATTTCCGTGCCGGCGAAGACATGCAGGGCCGCGAGCGCCCGCGTCATCGGTTCGTGGGTGGCGTGGTGCCCGAGCACATCCGCGAGATGGGCATCGAATTGAAGAAAGGTTTTGCGCGCCTGGACGATCTGTTCACGCGCCTGACCGACCTGCTCAAGGAAGGCATGGACGGCGAGGTCAACATCGGCATCGCCAGCCATCAGGCCGAGGAATGGTATCCGCTGTTTGGCAGCCTGCTGGCCCGGGCCCACGGCAACTGGGAATTGTGGACAGCGTTCACCGCCGAAGACCCGGAAGACAGCCCGCCCATGGCGCGCTGGCTGACCCTGGCCGACAGCGGCTCGTTGTTTGATATCGAAGTCAACGCCAGCCCGATCCTCGCCGCTGAAATGCTGCGTCGTAATCTGTGGAACATTGCCTACGGCGCGCTAGTGACGTCGGCGACGCTGACCGCACTGGGCAAATTCGACCGCTATCGCATGCGTGCCGGTTTGCCCAAGGGTGCGGTGACGGCGGTGGTGCCGAGCCCTTTCCATCACGCTGATGCAGGTGTGCTGCGCGTGCCGGACCTGAAAGCCGATCCGCGCGACTCGGTGGCGCACACCGCCGCGATCATCCGCGAATTGCCGAATCTGGTGGAAGGCTCACGCGGCACGTTGGTGTTGTTCTCGTCGCGTAAACAGATGCAGGACGTGTTCGACGGGCTGGAGCGCGATTGGCGCAAGCGAGTCTTCATTCAGGGCAACCTGTCCAAGCAGGAAACCCTCAACAAGCACAAGGCGCGGGTCGACAGCGGCGAGGAGAGCGTGTTGTTCGGGCTGGCCAGTTTTGCCGAAGGCGTGGACTTGCCCGGCGCGTATTGCGAGCACGTGGTGATTGCCAAGATCCCGTTCGCAGTGCCGGACGATCCGGTCGAAGCGGCACTGGCCGAATGGATCGAAGCCCGTGGCGGCAATCCGTTCATGGAAATCGCCGTGCCCGATGCTTCGTTGCGTCTGGTCCAGGCCTGCGGGCGATTGCTGCGCACCGAAGAAGATCGCGGCACCATCACGCTGCTCGACCGCCGCGTGGTCACCCAGCGTTACGGCAAAGCCATCCTCAACGCCTTGCCGCCGTTCCGCCGCGAAATTTCCTGAAAAATCCTCGGCATCATTGGCGCCGGATCGGGTCTTAACCTGGTCCGGGTGTCTATGCACAACCGCCTGACCCGTAGGACCGGCTTTAGCCGGGAGAGGGTTCTCGCGGCTGAAGCCGCTCCTACGATCGGATATCGGCCAAGTGCGACGCGCCCACAGGCCACAGGATTCAGATCATCAAGGAGAACCTGATCACATGATTCGCCGTTCACTGTCTGCCGTGCTGGTCATGGCCTGCGCAGGACCTCTATTCGCCGAGCCGGCTGGCCAGCAGACGCTGTTCAGCTTTGTGCGTCCGGCCGACGTGGTGCAGGTCGCCACGGATAACACCAGCCTGCCGCAATCCAACGCCGAACAGACCGCCGAAGGCGAAGTGCTGCGGCGCGTGGTGTTCAATCCCGTGGCCCGGCCGAGTCTGCGCCTGACGCCACAAAACGGTGTCTGGGACTGGTCCGCCGACAGCGCCATGACCTTGCGCATCCAGAGCGCAATGGATTGGGCGCTGACCGTCGATGTACAGATTCAGAGCGCCGACGGCAAAGTGATCAACAGTCGCGTGGACTTGCCCGCAGGCCCGGCGCAAACCTTGTTGGTGCCGTTACAGGCCAGTTCGCCGTTGACCCAGGGCATGCGCGCCGCACCGCCGATGCCGTGGAGTTACGACGGGCAGCGCATCTTGCTCGCCAATGCTCAGGGCGAGCTTGATCGCAGCCAGGTGGTGTCCGTCACGCTGTCGATGACTCAGCCGAAGGTCGCGCAGAGCATCTTGCTGGAGCGTTTCGGCGTGCAGCAAGGCGACGCGATTCAACAGGCCGTCTACAGCGGCATCGTCGATGGCTACGGTCAGTTTTCCCGTGGCAAATGGCCGGAGAAAGTCAGCAGCGACGAGCAACTCAAGGCTGCTGCCGCCAAGGAGCAGCAGCAGACCCAGGCCTGGCTCACGGAGCGTTCCGGGCTGGATAAATTCGGCGGCTGGCTCGACGGCCCGGCCTTCGACGCGAAAGGTTTCTTTCGCACTGAAAAACGCGCGGATCGCTGGTATCTGGTCACCCCTGAAGGCCACCCGTTTTACTCGTTGGGCATCAACGCGGTCGCGGCGGACGACAGCGCGACCTACGTTGAAGGCCGCGAATCGATGTTCGCCAGCCTGCCCCAAGAGAATGAGCCGCTGGGCGCGTCCTACGGCAAGGGCGACAATCACAGTAACAATGGCTCCGGCAAGGATCGCCAGTTCGATAAAGGTCGCTGGTTCGATTTCTACGGGGCCAATCTGCAGCGAATCTATGGCCCGAAAACCTGTGAGCCAGTAGCGTCAAGCCCGGCCGAACCGGTCGCTGCTGCCGTGGAATGCAAACCCGCGCCATACGACCTTCAGCATTGGGTCGAGCGCACCCTCGATCGCCTGCAAGCCTGGGGATTCAACACCGTCGGTAACTGGAGCGAGCCATTGCTTGGCTCTCAGGATCGGGTGCCTTACACCTTGCCGCTGTCGATTTATGGCGACTATTCCAGTATCAGCACCGGCCAGGATTGGTGGGGCGGCATGCCTGATCCCTTCGATCCGCGTTTTGCCATGGCTGCCGAACGGGCCATCGCCATCGCCGCCCGCGACCATCGCGATGATCCGTGGCTGGTGGGTTTTTTCGCCGATAACGAATTGGCCTGGGCCGGACCGGGCGATGATCCCAAAGCCCGCTACGCACTGGCCTACGGCACCATGAAAATGACCACCGACGCGCCGGCCAAGCGTGCGTTTCTCAAGCAGTTGCGCGACAAATACCGCAATCAGCAAGGGCTGTCCCAAGCCTGGGGCATTGAGTTGACCGCCTGGGAATTCATGGAAGACCCTGGTTTCGAGCCGCCGCTGCCCAACCCCGAACATCCGGAAATCGAAGCCGACTTCAAGCACTTCCAGCAAGTGTTTGCCGAAACCTACTTCAAGACCATCTCCGATTCGCTGAAATGGCACGCCCCCAATCACTTGCTGCTGGGCGGGCGTTATTCGATCAGCACGCCCGAAGCGGTGGCCGCCTGCGCCAAATATTGCGATGTATTGAGTTTCAACTTCTATACGCCCAAGCCGCAGGACGGTTACGACTTCGCCGCGCTGCGCCAGTTGGACAAACCAGTGCTGGTCAGCGAATTCCATTTCGGCTCCCGTGATCGCGGGCCGTTCTGGGGCGGGGCGATGGAAGTCGCGCGGGAAGAAGATCGCGGGCCGGCCTACGCCAACTTCCTCAAACAGGCGCTGGCCGAGCCGTCGATTGTTGGCGTGCACTGGTTCCAGTATCTGGACCAGCCGGTCACCGGGCGTTTGCTGGATGGCGAAAACGGCCATCTCGGTTTGGTGGGCATTACCGATCTGCCGTTTCAGGGTTTTGTGGAAACGGTGCGCAAGAGCAATCGCCAGGTGGCTGTTGTGCTGAACAAGGAAGCCGCCGCGAACAAGGCTGCTGCCGATCCCGGCGCAACGCCTCAAACCACGCAACCTTGAGCGGAGCCGGTTCCCAAAGCGTCCAATCGCTGAAACAATGCAGGCCATTTTTTCAGATCAGTCGTTTCGGGAGCCAGCGGGTGCAGATTCAGGGTCATTTCGAGCTTAAATTCGAAGCCGTGCGCGAAGCGTTCGCGGCACTCTTCGAAGATCCTCAAGAGCGTGGCGCTGCGCTGTGTATCCAGATCGGCGGCGAAACCGTGGTCGATCTGTGGGCTGGCACTGCCGACAAGGATGGCGCCGAGGCTTGGCACAGCGACACCATCGCCAATCTGTTCTCCTGCACCAAAACTTTCACGGCGGTGACCGCGCTGCAACTGGTGGGTGAGGGCAAGCTCAAGCTGGACGAGCCTGTCGCTCGGCTCTGGCCGGAATTTGCCGCAGCCGGTAAAGAAGCCATTACTTTGCGCCAGTTGCTGTGCCATCAGGCAGGTTTGCCCGCGTTGCGCGGTTTGCTGCCCGCTCAGGCGTTGTACGAATGGGAAACCATGACGAGCGCGCTCGCGGCGGAACAACCCTGGTGGCCGCCGGGGCAGGGGCACGGTTACGCCGCCATCACTTATGGCTGGCTGGTGGGCGAAATGCTGCGTCGCGCGGATGGTCGCGGGCCGGGCGAGTCCATCGTTGCCCGCGTGGCACGGCCGCTGGGCCTGGATTTTCATGTCGGTCTGGCCGATGACCAGTTCCACCGCGTTGCCCACATCGCACGGGGCAAAGGCAATACCGGCGACGAGGCTGCGCAGCGGCTACTGCAAACCACCCTGCGCGAGCCCAATTCCATGACGGCGCGGGCGTTTACCAATCCGCCTTCGATCATGACCAGCACCAACAAGCCTGAATGGCGCCGCATGCAACAGCCTGCTGCCAACGGCCACGGCAACGCGCGCAGCCTCGCCGGTTTTTACAATGGCCTGCTCGATGGGAGTTTGCTGGAGCCGGAATTGCTCGGCGAGCTGACCCGCGAGCACAGCGTCGGCCAGGACAAAACTTTGTTGACCCAGACGCGTTTTGGTCTGGGTTGCATGCTCGATCAGCCCACTGTCCCCAATGCCACCTATGGCCTGGGCGTCAAGGCGTTTGGCCACCCTGGGGCTGGCGGATCAACAGGCTTTGCCGATCCTGAGCGTGAAGTGGCTTTCGGCTTCGTCACCAATACTCTGGGCCCTTATGTGCTGATGGATCCTCGCGCGCAGAAGCTGGCTCGGGTGCTGAGTGAGTGTTTGCTC
>Ga0247814_10000611_pt1 | contig 26976 bp, 28 predicted proteins | sample UWRJL179409R1_FD_179947 | JGI IMG/M metagenome (GOLD analysis project Ga0247814, IMG submission 179947) | Plant litter microbial communities from Arlington Agricultural Research Station in Wisconsin, United States - UWRJ-L179-409R-1 | ecosystem: Environmental > Terrestrial > Plant litter >... | reverse complement strand
CGAGCTGGCTGAACCGAGCGACCGCGCTGTTCATGATCCTCAGCTGCTGGGCGGTGGCAACGTTCAACCCAAGCATTCTCGGCATGATCGAAACCCTCGGCGGGCCGGTGATTGCCTGCCTGTTGTTCCTGATGCCGATGTACGCCATCCGCCGCGTGCCGGCCTTGCGCCAGTATTCGGGCCAGGCTTCAAACGTGTTTGTGGTGCTGATCGGCCTGATTGCACTGTCAGCGATCATCTACTCGTTTCTGCCCTGAAAACGCGCCATAAAAAAAGGCGAGCCAAGCGGCTCGCCTTTTTTATTCCCATGTTCATTGTTCGACAATTTTTCCGGCACAGCCCTTGCTAAGTCCCTGTAGGAGCTGCCGCAGGCTGCGATCTTTTGCTCTTCATGACCGAAATCAAAACAATGAAGAGCAAAAGATCGCAGCCTCGTTTCACTCGACAGCTCCTACATGAAGCAACAAATAAAGGACACGGAATGGCCGATGGTCTGGTATGGCGAACCAACCCGATCACGGCCGGTCAACAACTGCACGTTCAATCAGGCGGTGACGCATCATGGACAACCCTTTTCAGATCATTACCGATGCCTTCGCGCCGGACTATCAGATCAATCTGAGCATTCAGGGCCTGGACGGCAGCATCATGCTGACCCTGTCCAACAGCGGTCACATCGTGGCCAAACGCATGATCAGCGCCGAGCAGCGCAATGATCCAGCGCGGCTCAAGCGCTTGGTGCAAAGCATTCAATTCGGCATCGCCATCGAACAGGGTCACAGCGCCATGGCAATTCTCGAAGCGATGACCAGCGGCAGCGGGCTGACCCCGCCACCGCCACGCGTCATCGGCCAGCCCCGACCGACGGCCGGGCTTTAAAGCTCGCCCTTTTCGACTTCAGGATGCTCGCTGGAACCGGCGCCAAGTTTGCGCTGTGGTTTCTCGATTTTCACCGAAGGAAATTGTGACGAGGCGTAACGCACCACCAGAATCGAGAACGCCAGCAGCAGAATCCCGCCGCACAGATAGATGATGCCCATGTCCGGCGGGTTGTGGTGCGAGACATTGGAGATCAGCAAACGGGTCAGCGCGGTGATCGCCACGTAGATCAGGAAGCGCACCGGCATGTGGTTGGTCTTGAAATAAATCCCGACCATCGCCCCCAGTTCGAGATAGATGAACAGCAACAGAATGTCATCGATCTTGATGTGGCCTTCCTCGAGCATGCCGAGAAACTCCATCACCGCCGCGTATGCCGTCACCGCACCGATGGCAAACAGCGCCAGATAGTGGAAGGTCTCGACGAACAGGTTGCCCAGGGACTCGGCCAGTTGATGCACGTTTTGCCGCAGTTTCTCGGCCCAGTTGATTTTCACGATGAGGTTCCTTAGCCCGATTCGAGCGGATGATGCGTGTTGGACGTGACGGTTTTCTGCACGTAACGGTTTTCATGCAGAAAAGAGGCCACGCCATCATGGCGAGCCGCCGCGAAACCCGCGCCGTGGCGTTTGGTCGCAGGTATAAGCTTTGCACTGAACCTGTGGGAGCGAGCTTGCTCGCGAATGCAGACGATAAGGTCCATCTGACAAACCCGAAATCCGGTCTACATTGAAAAGCCACTACCCATGGCGCAGGGATTCGCTTATCCTTTTCGCTGTATATGGATACAGTAGTCGTCAAGACAACTTAATGTGAAGGCATGTGAGGTGGTGAATGGCCGTCGAAGTGGTATACCGCAGCAGCCGAGATCTGGAGCGCTTGTTCATGGATAAAGCCGAAGCTGACCGTCATGACAAAATGCTCGAACTGGCCGAATATCTGGCCGATGTGCTGCAAAAAGCCGTTCCGTCCCTGACGGAGCAGCAAGTGGAAGAAGCCGGGATCTACATGGCGAAGAACCGCGATGTGTTCGCCCGGGCGTTCAAGAGCCAGCCTGACGCATTGTCCGAGCTGCTCAATGCCCCGGCAGAGCCTGTCGAGAACGCTGAAGTGGTGGAAACGGTTGAAGCGCCGGCCAAGCCTGCCAAAGCGGTAAAAGCTGCGAAGTAATCAGCGCGCCCTTAAAAGATCGTCCGATCGCGGCCCGAGCCTTCGGCAGCGCCTACAGTTGGAATGCATTTTTCCTGTAGGAGCTGCCGAAGGCTGCGATCTTTTGCTTTTCAGCGATACAAAACCTTTTCCGCCAACTCATCCGCCACCCGCGCCGGCGAACGCTTCTCCGCCTGCGCATGCGCGAACACCTCGGTTAACCGCGAACTGATCTTCGACAGGTGCGCAGTAATCGTCGGCAATTCCTCTCCGCGATGCTTCAGCGAAACATAGATCAACCCTCCGGCGTTGATCACATAATCCGGCGCATACAGAATCCCGCGCCGCTCCAGTTGATCGGCGACATCCAGATGCGTCAGTTGATTGTTTGCCGAACCCGCCACCGCCGAGCAACGCAGTTGAGTAACGCTGTGGCTGTTCAGCACACCGCCCAGACCGCACGGCGCCAGGATGTCGCACGGCGTGCTGAGTAATGCGTCGTTAGCGATCGGGTGAGCATTGAGTTGTTCCATCGCCAGCTGCACTTTGCCGTGGTCAATGTCGCTGACCAGCAGTTCAGCCCCCGCAGCGTGCAGTTGCTCGGCCAAGGCAAAACCGACATTGCCCAGGCCCTGAATCGCAATGCGCAAGCCTTCGAGATTATCGCTGCCCAGCCGGGCCATCGCCGTTGCTCGAATGCCAGTGAACACACCCATCGCTGCGTGTGGCGCCGGGTCGCCGGCCGAGGTGGTGCTAGTGACATGCTGGGTCTGTTGAGCGATGCAATCCATATCCGCCACCGAGGTACCGCTGTCGATCGCGGTGATATAGCGGCCGTCGAGCTGATTGATGCAGCGGCCAAACGCTTCAAACAGTGCCCCACGGTTTTCCACATGCACCGGACGCACGATCACCGCAACCCCGCCGCCCTGCTCCAGCCCCGCCAGCGCAGCCTTGTAGCTCATGCCCTGGGCGAGGCGAATGGCGTCCTCGACAGCCGATTCGTCATTAGGGTAGGCAAGGTAACGACATCCGCCCAAGGCTGGCCCGAGGCGACTGTTATGAATGGCAATGACCGCCTTCAACCCGGACACCGGGTCAACGCTAAGGTGCAGCGATTCCAGGCGAGTGCTTTGCATGAGCGCAAACATCGTTGGGCTCCCGAATCACTTCTTGTAGAACGCCAGTATAGGCCTGCGCCCGAAAATTGCTGGAGCGCACCGGAATAAGCGCCCGCGTCGACAACAGCTTTGCGGCATAACCCGACACCGGTGTTGCGAGGCACTGGACGAATGACACGGACCGGGCTAAAACGAGGCATTCCCCGGAGATTTCAATGAGTCCGCGCCAACGTTTTTTCGACTGTTTGCACCGCTCACCACCCGCGCTGTTCGAAGCCGCGCTGTGGATCGCGGCCGAGCACGATAAAGCCGTCGATCCCGCGGTACTCTTGCTCGACTTCAAAGAGCTGCAACAAAAGGTCAGCTACGGTTTGCCGATGCTGCCGGTCAGTGAACTGGCGCAGCCGCTGCTGCGGCGCATGATTGAACTGGGATTCGCCCAGGACGACTTCTTGCCGCTGCGCCCGCAGGCGGCGTTGCTGCATAAAGTCTTGCAGACGCGGCGCGGTCAGCCCCTGGCGCTGGCGTTGATTGCCCTCGAGCTGGCACGCGGTCTGGAGATTCCACTGGTCGGCGTCAATTTCCCCGGGCACTTTTTATTGCGCGTACCCGGCGCGGATCATTTGCTCGATCCTTGCGGCGGTCGACGCCTGTATCCGAATGATTGTCGCGAACTGTTGCAGCGCCAATACGGGCCGAACATGAAAATCAACGCCGAACACCTGTTGACCGCCACGCCGGTGCAGATGCTCCAGCGCCTGTCGCGTAACTTGCGCCAGTTGCACCTGACGCATGACGACTTCATTGCCGCATTGATCGACGCCGAGCGCGTACTCGAGTTGGGCGATGGCACCGCCGCCGATTACCTGGCGCGGGCCAGTCTGTATCAGCGGCTTGATTGCCCGAATGCCGAACGCTTCGACCTTGAGCATGCCCTGCTGCTGAGCGACGACCCGATTCAACGACTGCGCCTGACCGAACGCCTCGGCCACCTGCCGCCCAACTCCGTGGTCCATTAAATGCACAAGATCGCAGCCTGCGGCAGCTCCTACAGGTGATCTCATGTAGAAGCTGCCGCAGGCTGCGATCTTTCGATCTTCAGGATTTGACCGGCGCCCCGACACCCACCGCCAAACCATTTTCGGCAGGCGAGCGCACCTGAATGATCAGCAGCGCAGCCATCACCGCCGGGATCGCGCAGAAAAAGAAAATCTGCTCCACCGGCATGTGCATCGCCAGCAGCAGGCTGCCGAACAGCGGCCCGAGAATTGAACCGAACCGCCCCACGCCCAGCGCCCAACCGGTACCGGTCGCGCGCACATGCGCCGGATAGAAATTGCTGGCAAAGGCATTCAACGTCAGTTGCCCGCCAATGATGCAGAAGCCAGCGGCAAAAACGCAGGCCACCAGATAACGCGGATTGTCATGATTGAGTCCGAGCAGAATCGTGCACAGCGCTGCACCTGCCAACACCGCCGACAGCAAACGCACCTTGCGCTTCAAGCGGTCAGCGAACCAGGCCATGCAAATCGCGCCCAGGGTACCGGCGAACAGGAACATCGACGTCACCAGATTGGCTTCGTTGAGTTTCAGGCCACTTTCCAGCAGCAGCGTCGGCAGCCAGCTGATCATGAAATACAGCAGGATCAGGCTGACAAAAAACGTCGCCCAGATCAGCAAGGTCGGTCGCGCGTAGCCGTTGCGGAACAACTCGACCACCGTCAGCTTGCTGCCCTGCTCGCGTTGGTTCTGCTCGACGCTCGCCACTGGCGGTTGCCAGTCCGGCAACATCCGCGCGGTGACTTTGCGCAGTCGCGCATACGGCGGCGCATCACGCAGCAGACGTGGCAGCGACTCCGGCAGCATCCACCACAGAAACGGAAACAGCAGCAACGGCGTGACGCCACCGGCGAGGAACACCGCTTGCCAACCGAATTGGTCGATGAAACCTGCGGCGACGAAACCACCGGCTGCCCCACCGAATGAAAAGCCACAGGCCGCCAGCGTCACCATCAAGGTGCGCAAACGCGGTGGCGAGTATTCCGACATCAACGCCATGGCACTGGGCATCGCCCCGCCCATGCCGATGCCGCAGATAAAGCGCGCGATCATCAGCGTATTGAGCGAATCAGCGAAGACCATCAGCACGGTCAGCGTGGCGTAGATCAGTACGCAAGCGAGCAGAATCCGTCGCACGCCAAAGCGATCGGCCAGCGGCGTAACCGCCAGTGAACCAAGGGTGAGGCCAAGCAGGTTGGCACTGAATACCGGGCCGAACGCCGATTTTTCCAGACCCCAATCCTGCGCCAAAGCAGGTACCACGTAACCGAGCACCTGGGCGTCGTAGCCGTCGGTGACCAGCAACAGCGCGAGCAGGATCAACAGTAACCACTGATAGCGGGACACAGGACGGGCGTCGAGTGCCGCCCGAAAGCTGGCAATCTGGTTGTGCATCGCAAGGTACCTGTTTTGTTTTTATGATTATGCGAATGGCGATATTCCCTTGTAGGAGTGAGCCTGCTCGCGATAGCGGTGGGTCAGTCAGAAACTGAGTGACTGACACTCCCTCATCGCGAGCAGGCTCACTCCTACAGGGTTATGGGGTGTCTGGTTGATTGGCAGGATGCGCCTTGATGAACGCAGGATGTTCAGCCGCCAGTGCGGCGACCCGACGAATGTTCGGATACGCCTCAAGGCTGACATTGAACCGCTGCGCCGCATACAACTGCGGAATCAGGTACACATCGGCCACGCACGGCCACTCGCCAAAACAGAAGCCTTCGTCATCGATCAACTGTTCCACCGTCGCCAGCCCCTGGCTGATCCAGTGGCTGATCCACTCGACCACCTGCGGCTCGTCCTGCCCCGACTGGCGCAGGCGATTGAGCACGCTGACGTTGTGCAGCGGATGCACATCGCAACCGATCACCGCCGCCACACCGCGCACATGGGCACGGGCAACCAGATCTTCCGGCAATAGCGGCACCTGTGGATAACGTTCTTCCAGATACTCGATGATCGCCGGCGATTGAATCAGCAACTCACCGCTTTCAGTACGCAGGGCTGGCACGCGGCCTTGCGGGTTGATCGCCAGATACGCCGCTTGCCGATGCTCGCCGCCGGCCGGCGCAATCAGGTTGACCGGCAATGCCTGATAGTCGAGCCCCTTCAACGCCAGCGCGATGCGCACCCGGTAAGACGATGTCGAGCGGTAGTAGGTATAGAGATCCATGAGCCGCTCCTGTCAGCGCGCCGCGAGCACTTTGCCGCGGCACTCACCGAAGCCGATCGACGCGAAACCGTCACGGGCACAACGTGCGCGAAGGATGATTTCGTCACCGTCCTCGAGGAATTTACGCACTTCGCCAGACGCCAGCTCGATCGGTTTTTTACCGCCCTCGGTGATTTCCAGCAGGCTGCCGAACTGACCGTTTTCAGGACCGGACAATGTGCCCGAACCGAACAGGTCACCGGCCTGCAACTGGCAACCGTTGACGCTGTGATGCGCAACCATCTGCGCCACGGTCCAGTACATGTAACGGGTGTTGCTCAGGGTCAGGCGATGGGCCGGCAGGTTCTGCTCGCGCATGGCTTCGGTGAGCAGCAGCACTTCCAGTTCGATGTCGAAGGCGCCGCCGTCCTGATCACGCTTGTCGAACAGATACGGCAACGGTTGCGGATCACCTTCTGGACGCTTCGGCTGCGCGGTACGGAATGGTTCCAGCGCTTCGGCAGTGACGACCCACGGCGAGACGCTGGTGATGAAACTCTTCGACAGGAACGGCCCCAGCGGCTGGTATTCCCAGGCCTGGATATCGCGCGCCGACCAGTCATTGAGCAGGCAGAAGCCGGCGATGTGATCAGCGGCATCACCGATGGCGATCGAGTCGCCCATCTCGTTGCCCTGACCGATCCAGATGCCCAGTTCCAGTTCATAGTCCAAGCGTGCGCATGGGCCGAAAGTCGGCTCGCTCGCTCCCGCCGGCAAGGTCTGACCTTTAGGGCGGCGTACATCGGTGCCAGAAGCACGCACTGTAGAGGCGCGGCCGTGATAGCCGATCGGCACGTGTTTGTAGTTCGGCAGCAGTGGATTATCCGGACGGAACAATTTGCCTACATTTTGCGCGTGCTCGATACCGACGTAGAAGTCGGTGTAATCGCTGATGCGGGCCGGCAGATGCAGTTGGCAATCGGCAGCCAATGGCAGCAGTGTTGCGCCTTGGGCTTCTATGCTGCCTCGGTGCGTGCTGCCTTCGCGGAACAGTTCCAGCAAACGCTCGCGCAACGCAACACGTGCCTCACGGCCGAGTTCGAAGAATGCGTTCAACTGGCCGCCATGCATGGCTTCCACTGCACTGCGCGCAGCGCCGTCGAACAGCCCGGCTTCCAGCGCCACTTGCAGATCGAAGATGTGCTCGCCAATCGCCACCCCAGCGCGCGGTGCCGAACCATCGCGGCTGAACACACCCAGCGGCAGATTCTGCAGCGGGAAATCGGCGTGGCCGTTGGCCGAAGCGACCCAACTGCGAGTGATGGAATTCTGCGTCATGGGTTATCTCCGGGTAGGGTCGAACGTAGCGGGCAGCGTGGCCCAGCAAGCGTCGTAAGTGGATTGCAGTTGTGGGCAGTCGAGGGCGAAGCGGCTTGGGCGCAGCACCTGGCTGGTCTCGAACATGAAGGCCATGGTGTTGTCGATCTTCGCCGGTTTGAGTTCGGCGTTGATTGCTTTGGTGCAGGTCTCGCCATCCGGGCCGTGCGCGCTCATGCAACTGTGCAGCGAGGCGCCACCGGGCACGAAGCCTTCGGCCTTGGCATCGTATTCACCCTGGATCAGGCCCATGAATTCGTTCATCAGGTTGCGGTGGAACCACGGTGGACGGAAGGTGTTTTCGGCGACCATCCAGCGCGGCGGGAAGATCACGAAGTCGAGGTTGGCCAGGCCGTGCACGCTGGTCGGCGAGGTCAGCACGGTGAAGATCGACGGATCCGGGTGATCGAAACTCACCGTACCGATCGTATTGAAACGGCGCAGATCGTATTTGTACGGCACGTTGTTGCCGTGCCAGGCGACCACGTTCAGCGGCGAATGATTGAGTTCGGTGGCCCACAACTGACCGAGAAATTTCTGTACCAGCGTGGTTGGTTGCTGGAGGTTTTCGTAGGCCGCGACCGGCGTCAGGAAGTCGCGCGGATTGGCCAGACCGTTGCTGCCGATCGGTCCCAGATCCGGCAGGCGCAGTGGCGCGCCGTGGTTCTCGGCGACGTAACCGCGTGCTTGCGGGTCGAGCAATTCAACGCGGAACTTCAGGCCGCGCGGGAGCACGGCGATTTCCAGCGGCGCCACTTCCAGCACACCCAGTTCAGTGGCGATGCGCAGACGGCCGAGTTGCGGCACCAACAGCAATTCGCCGTCAGCGTTGAAGAACACGCGCTCCATCGAACGGTTGGCAACGTAGTTGTAGATGCTGATCCCGGTCGGTTTTTCCGCACCTGCGTTAGCCGCCATGCTCACCAGACCGTCAATGAAATCGGTCGGCTCGGCCGGGATCTCCAAAGGATTCCAGCGCAGGCGATTGGGCGTCACTTCTCCCAGCGGCCCACCGGCCAGTTGCCGTTCCAGTTTGACGAACGCCGGGTGATTGGCCGACGGCTGAATCCGGTACATCCAGGTGCGCCGCGCTTCACTGCGGGTCATGGTGAACGCGGTGCCGGAGAACAATTCGGTGTAGAGACCGTACGGGGCTTTTTGCGGTGAGTTCTGGCCGACGGGTAGCGCGCCGGGCAACGCCTCAGAGCTGAATTCGTTGCCGAAACCGGACTGATACGCCAGCGCCTGGGCGGTTGAATCGAGGTTCATGGAGCCTCCTGAACAGGGAGTCGGCAGTGGCCCATCGCTCTGGCTCAGAGGTTTCGGCACGCCGGGGTTGTTATTATCGTAATTCGATTACGCATAACGTAATTTGCTCGCTATCCAGCGTCAAGCTATAAAGACGCCCATTCGTATCGGAACCCGGCCGCACCATGGAAAAAACCAGCGACAGCAATGGCAAACAGAAAGTCCGCTCCGCCGAGGTCGGCACCGACATCCTCAAGGCCCTGGCCGAGTTGTCGCCATCGACTTCGTTGTCGCGCCTGGCCGAACACGTGCAGATGCCGGCGAGCAAGGTGCATCGCTATTTGCAGGCCTTGATCGCCTCCGGATTTGCCGAGCAGAACGCCGCTACCAACCATTACGGTCTTGGCCGTGAAGCGCTGCGCGTCGGCCTCGCCGCACTCAACAGTATGGACGTGCTGAAAGTCGCCGCCCTGCCACTGGCCGAATTGCGCGATGAGCTCAACGAAACCTGCTTCCTCGCGGTCTGGGGCAATCAGGGCGCAACCGTGGTGCACATCGAACCCGCGGTGCGCGCGGTGACCGTTGTAACCCAATTGGGCTCGGTGCTGCCGCTACTCAGTTCATCGACGGGATTGGTGTTCAGCGCATATCTGCCGCATCGGGAAACCGATGAACTGCGCGAAAAAGAGATCGCCGTAGCCGATCATCCGCTGAAGGATGACAAAGCCTACGCGACGCAGTGCGAACAGATCCGCGCGCGCGGCTTGCATCATGTCCACGGCCTGCTGATGCCCGGTGTCGATGCGTTGTCGGCGCCGGTGTTCAATGCCGTCGGCCAGATCGCGGCGGTACTGACGATTGTCGGCCCGACCTCGTTGTTTCACGCTGACGAAAATGGCCCTGCCGCCCGGCGCTTACTCGCGGCAACACGCGCGGTGAGCTGGCGCATGGGCTATGACGCGGGCTAATTGACCTCGACCCTGTTCACATCAACACAGCCCGAGCACTTTAGCCTTTGCCACCGCTTGCGTTCTGCGCTCCACGCTTAACTTGGCGTTTATCCTGCGCGCATGGGTCTTGACGGTATGCAGCGAAATGTACAGTTGCTCGGCGATCTTCTGATTGGACTCGCCTTGGGCAATCAGCTTCAGCACTTCAACTTCACGCCGGCTCAACAGCGCCTCGGCGCCGACCGCAGGGGTTGCAGCGATGGCCTCGGCGGCTGCGCGGATCAACGTTGTTTCAGGATGACGCAAGCGCCACTCGAGCAGCGATTGCTGCAACTGACACCGCGCTACCAACGCTTGCCCCTGATGCAGCGCTCGTTGTGCCAATGACACTTCACCTTTATGCCAGGCGAGTTGCGCCAGCACCAGGTGCAACTCGGCTTCGAGGTTCAACATGCCTTTTTGCTGCGCGCCGATCAACGCGTGCTGGATCTCAACCAGATCGATCAGCTCAGGCTGCATCTGCGCCCTGGCGGTGAGCAACAAATATTCGAGACGCGGAATCAGCTCCAGAGTCGCCGGTGGCGCTTGCCGCGCCTGCGCCCCTTGAAAGTGGCGCAATACCCTGCTCAGCGCTTCATGCGCCAGCTCCGCCCTGCCCTGCTGCAACCAGAATTGGCTGCTGACCTGCAACAAGACGCCGCGATACACCGTGTCCGGAATCTGCCGCTGCTGCATCAACCGCTCAGCATCGCGCAGACACACAAATGCTCGCGCGTAATCCTGCTGATTGGCCGCCAGTTGGGCCAGCCCCAGAAAACCATACAGCACACGCTTGTCATGACTGCGCAGGCAGTCCTCCAGCCCCCTCTGGAATAGCTCGGCGGCGCGTGTTTCCTCACCCATGCACAGGGCCAGCCTGCCACGCCGCAACGCGATGCGACCGAGCAACGGCACGGGGCGATGTTCACGCTGGCAAAGCAATTGCTGCATGCCGGCCAACAAACTGTCGGCGCGGGCCGGCGCACCGCGCTGCTCCAGCAGTTGTGCGTGATCGAGCTCCAGCAACCCCTCGAACAGCAATGACCCTTGAGCACGCGCCAGACACAACGCCTCGCGGTTCATGCCCTGGGCCAGTTCCAGTTCGCCACAGAGCAAGGCTTGCTGGGTTTGCCCCGACAGGCACAACAGCCGCGCAGGCCAGGCATCGCTTGCCAACTCGGCCAGCGCTTGACGGAAATGCTCACGCGCAGGCGCCATTCGCCCCTGCAAATGTAGCAACCAACCTTGCAGCGCCTGCCATCGCGCCACCCATTGCCGCTGCTTTTGCGCCGAAGGTTGCGGAACGAATCTCGACATATGTTCGATGCTGGCAGCGGCCTGATCAAAACGGCCGGCGAACAGCAGCGCCGCCGTCATCAATCCGACCAATTGCGGCGAGCCCAACGTCAATTCTTCGCCTTGCTGCTCGTGCAGGCGCAACAGCAGCACTACCGTTTGATCGTCAAACAGATGCTCGAAAGTGAAGTGCTGCAACAAGCTCACCGCCACCTCGAACTCTTCGGCCAAAAGAGCTTGCTCGAACGCCGAGCGCCAGTCCTCCCGCGCGGTAAACCACTGGCAGGCGCGCCGATGCCAAGAGCGCCCCTGTGGCCAGCGTGACTGCTGAATCACACGGGTCAGCGGCGGAAAAATCTGCAGCCATTGCGCCGAATCCTGCCACGGTTCGATAAAACAGCCGAGGCTGTGCAACGTTCGCAAGAGATCCGCGCCTTCGCCGGCTCCGAACAGATGCTCACACAGTTCATTATTGAAGCGCGGTAAATGCGCCAATACACGCCAGGCCTCCGCCAGCTCCGGCGACAGGCTGTTGAACAGTTCGTGTTGCAGGTAATCGAGCAAGGTGTCGACCCGTTGCTGCGGCTGATTGCTCTGCGCCCAATCGCACTTTTGCAGCAGCGCCATGCGCACGCCGGCGCACCAGCCACTGGTACGTTGCACAATGCGCCCGGCAACACTCAGCGCTTGCTCGGCAGGCAAATGGTGCAGCACCTGAGCGATTTCACTTTGGCTCAAGGCCAGCGTCACGGGTTCACACTCATACAGCTCATCGTCGAGCAACAGGCGCGGCCAGTTGCACTGCGGGCGCCGGCGCGTGCCGATCCACCAGATCAAGGCCGGACTGCTGACTGCCAACAAGCGATCGAGAAAAGCATCCAGCACCGGATCCGGCTGACGGCAATAATCGTCGATAAACAGCCACGTCGATGCCGACCAGCGAGCCAGGGCAGCAACCAGGCCGGCTTCATCCGTGTCGATCAAGCCCAGCGCTTGCGTCAACCGCCGACAGAATTCACCCTTACTGAGCGCGCCGCCCGCCAGCGCTATCCAGTGCACCGAACACTGTGCTGGCGCCTGCAACAGGCATTCGGTGAGCAGTGCACTCTTGCCGCTGCCGGCCGGCGCGCAGATCAGCCTCACCCGTGCCACTGACGCCAGCAATGGTTCGCACAAGCGTGCGCGCGCCTGGTGGTGAGAGGACAGTCGGGGAAGAAATCCAGGGCGATCCAGGCACGGTGTCATGGCGGTCATCGGGTGAGCCTTTTTATCGTTGTATCGTCACCCTAGCCCTCTCCAGTGAGCTTGTTGACGAGTATTCAGCGCGCTGATTGCCAGCCATAAAAAAGGCGACCGTGCGGTCGCCTTTTGTACTGCCGGTGTATCGCAAACGTTACCGAACGCCCTCTGCGCGCAGGGCCGACGGGGTGTAGTCGGCGGCCTTGGCTTCGAAGCCGAATTCGAAGCTGTGTTTCTCTTCGTTCTTCATTCCCAAGGCAATGTAGCGGCCGGCAATGATGTCGTAGAGGGCTTCCAGCGTATAAGCCTGAGCCTGGTGATCGTAGTAGTACTGCGCATGTCCTTCGGCGACCCGCCACAGTTGGCCGCGGCCATCGTAGTGATCAACCAGTGCCACCTGCCAGCTGTCCTCGTCGATGTACATGTGGCGCTTGGCATAGATATGCCGCTCGCTCGGCTTCACCGTGCCGATGACTTCCCAGACACGGTGCAATTCATAACGGGTCAGGTCCTGGTTGATGTGCCCGGCCTTGACGATGTCGTCGTACTTTAGCGTCGGCGAATCAAGCTTGTAGCTGTTGTACGGAATGTACATTTCCTTCTTGCCGACCAGTTTCCAGTCATAGCGATCCGGGGCACCGGAAAACATGTCGAAGTTGTCCGAGGTACGCAGACCATCCGCTGCGGTGCCCGGGCCGTCATACGCCACCTGCGGCGCGCGGCGCACCCGGCGCTGACCGGCGTTGTAGATCCACGCCAGACGCGGCTCCTTCACCTGATCGAGGGTTTCGTGCACCAGCAGCACGTTACCGGCCAGACGCGCCGGCGCAGTCACCGATTGCTTGAAGAAGGTCAGCACATTGGCCGCTTTGTCCGGATCGAGATCCTTCATTAACTGCGGCACGGCGATTTCTTCTTCGAAGCGGATAGGCGTGTAGCTGCCGTTGGTCTGCGGCGTCACCTGCGTGATGATGCGTTTGACGTTGCCACCGTGGTAACGAGTGATGTGGTTCCACAACACCTCGACGCCGTTTTTCGGAATCGGGAAGGCGTAATAGCGATTGCCAGTGAAATTGGCCAGACCGTTACCATCGTTGATCGTCGTCACGTTCAGCGCGCTGCGTTTGGCCGACTCGTAGATGTCCGCCGGGGCGGCGACGGTTCGGTGAGTCGGATAGACCGGGATCTTGTAGGTTTGCGGGTAGCGTTTGAACATCGCCACCTGGCCTTCGGAAAGCTTGTCCTTGTACTTGTCGACGTTGGCCGGGGTGATGGTGAACAACGGTTTTTCGTTGGCGAACGGATCGGCGAGGAACCCCTTGCTGTCCACCGCCCCGGCGTTCTTCGGAATCCCGCCGGTCCATGGCGGAATCGAACCGTCAGCGTTACCGGCCTTCTCGGCGCCGAGCGGGGTCAGGCTGGTGCCGAGCTTGTTGGCCTCATCCGGCGACACCGCCGCCATCACGTTGGCTGCCAGCAGACTCAGGGCCAGCACACCACATTGCAGAATCATTTTGCGCATTGCTTTCATCCTTCTCGGGCAGATCAGAAGTTCACGCCGAAGCTCAGAGCGACGAAGTCACGGTCTTCGAGGACGTTGTAGTCACCACCGAAAAAGTCGGTGTAACTGAGGCTCGCGGTGTAGGTGTTGCGATAGTCGGCATCGACGCCGACGCTGATCGCTTTCGCCCCTTCGTTGAACAGCCCGTTAGGGCCGTAGCCGGCGACGTCATGCGACCACGACAGGTTGGGTTTGAGGTTGATGCCGCCGATCACGTTGGCGTAGTCGAGGATGGCCCGGGCGCGGTAGCCCCACGAAGTCGAGGTGACAAAACCGTCGGTGTCGCCACCGAAACCATACTGGCCGTAGACCGAATCGCGGCCATAACGCAGCTGGCTGCGCGACTCCAGACCGCCGACATGCACGACCGCCGCTTCACCGACCACGGTCAGACGCTCAGCGCCCAGCACCTGATCGAAGAAGTGCGTGAGGGTGCTCTGGATCTGCGTGACTTCCTTGCGGCGATAGCCCTTGTTGTCCGCACCCGGCGCCGTTACCAGTGGAGATGCTGTGCCACCGGCAATCGGGTTGAGCAGTGCCAGTGTCAGGTCATTGGTGTTGACCTGTACCGGCGCGTTTGGCCGATAGCTGATCTCGCCGGTCCAGGCAGTACCGGTGGGCAGCGTGGTCGAGAAGCTCGCGCCGTAGAGACGAATGTCTTCCGGGTATTCAAGGTAGTACTGACCGCGCCCGAGCATCACGCTTTGCGCCAGGCCTGAGCCGCTGCCAGGCGCCAGCCCGTTGGCGATACCGACCATCGCCGGCAACGCCGAGAGGGTCGATAGCCCCGCCGTGGTGGTACCCACCGACGGCGTGCGACTGTGGTAATTCATGAAATAGAGACCGTACTCGGTGTCATCACCGAGCCAGCGCAATGCCGTACCCCACTGCCCGGAATCGCGCGCATCGCGGTCGCCGCCACGGGGAATCACCACGCCTTCGCGCGTCACCTGAATGCCTTGGCCAAACGCGGTGGTCAACGGTACGAGCGGTGCCACCGCCGGACTGCCAACGGTGTAGCCGTTGTTGCAGCCATCCGCCGCCACATCGACGCCGAAGAACGTGCCGCAGTTGTCGAGAACGGTCTGGTCCCATTCCAGCTGATAGAAACCTTCGACCGAGAGTTTGTCCGTCAGGCTTTGCGAGCCGAACAGCATGTTCACCGGGATCAGTCCTTCCTTGATCTCCGCACCGGGACGCCGGAACGCGGAGACATCGATCGGGTTGATGCTGTTGATCGAGTTGCCAATGAACGTGCTCTCGCCCCAACTCACCACCTGTTTTCCCGCGCGCACGGTGCCCGGCAGGTCAGCGATGGTGTAGTTGTGATAGACGAAGGCATCGAGAATCTGCGCACCGGACGACTTCGCGCCCTCCTTGCGGCCACTGTCACTGATCGGCTTGAACTCGCGGTCTTCGTCCTTGAGCTCGAAGTCATACCAATACTTGCCACGCACAAACACACCGGTGTCGCCGTACTTCAGTTCGAGGTCGTGAATACCTTTGAAGATTTTCGAGAAGGTCTCGCCCTTCTTGAAGTTCAAACGCCCGTCATCACCGGTGGAGGATTGCCCGGTGCCGCCGTTGACCGTGCCGACCAACGACTTGTCGGCATCGCGCAAGCCCCAACTCGCGCCCACCGACAGCGACGAGTCGAACGTCCCCTCGATCTCGCCGATATTGAACGAAACCGCGTGCGCCTGGGCGCAGCAACCCAGAGCCACCGCAGCGGCCAGCGCCTGCGGTGTGAAGATGGCGCGCATTGTTGTTTTTGTCATGCGTCTTCCCCGGTGAGTGACAGAAGGCCCCACCCTACTGCCGGGCAACCGGGTCGATAAGCGCACCAAGGAGGTATTCGCGTTGTCGCTCGAAAGGATGAATGCCCGCACGCGCCGTGGCTTTGCGCAACTCATGAGTGAGCTGGATGGAGGATCATCAATGCAGCGCATGGCGCACATCGGGTCACGGGACTGTTGCATGCCCCGCAACAGTGCATGTCCGGAATCGGTATTTTTCCTACACACTCAAGACCTTATTCTGAACGCGCTTTCACGGCAGCCGCCGAAAGGCGCGAAGCCAGCTACGCTGATTCACTGAAGCGATTGGCAACAGATTTCAGAGGAATCGAAGGATTCGGTTTCTTAACCCCGTGTTCACTGACGTTGATTTGTAGCTCCTTGATCCAACGTCTTACCTTGGCCGCTGCGTTTGCAGCGGCCTTTTTTATGCCTGATGAAAAGTTAAACGCCTCCCTCAGCGAAAAACTTCCGAGAACAATGTCGGACGTTTCTCTGTTCCCAGGAGAACGATGACCGACAAATTGAAAGTCCTGGAAAGTTCTTCCAAAACAAAACCTGTTTACTTACGAAGCTCTCAGATTTTGCAACCTGAAATCTGTTGTAACTTGAAACGCCTCAAACACTCACCGGTAACATGGACGTCACTATTGGACGCACTGTCTTGCCGGCGACTTATCACGCACATTCAAAAGGATATGAATATGCAAAAGCCTCCACCATGGGAATTGACCGAAGCTGTCCATACAACTGCAATAGCGAGCAAAGGCCTGTCACCAAGTGCAGACATTGCAGAACACATTGGCAAGAGAAGGAAATTTGAAATCCACCATATCAATCCGATAAATGAGGGTGGCTCAGTCTACGATATATCCAACTTGACCCTATTAACACCGAAGCAGCATATCGATGCACATTCCAAAAAAGGCGAGACTCCATGATCAAACTTAAAAGCAAACTTGAAGAGTACACAGAGTCGGAATATGCAAGCCTTATCAGAAGATTATTTGAGGGAAATTACTCCTCAGAAAAAGAACACGACGCGATAGTCGATAACATTGTGGATACATCGCAGCATCCCAATGGGACAAATATTTTGTATTATCCTGAAGACGGTGTCGAAGACAGCCCTACTGGTGTGCTGACAGCGATAAAACAATGGCGCGCTGCCAACGGAAAACCAGGCTTCAAACCTGAAGAATAACAACCAAGCGAGCAGGCATCTTGGCCTGCTCGCTTGGTTCTCCATTTACAACGAATACCTCTGCAAATTCGCCATCATTTCCTTCAGCGCTTCAATATTGTCCTTCGGATGCGCCGCCTCCTCAAAATCGCAAATCTGCTGCCAGTGCGCCGCGACATCTTCCGGCGAGAAACCTACGCTAGGGTCGAACCCGGCGCCGAGGCTACGCTCCCAACGCACTTTGCCCATCCAGCCACCGCCGACCTCGAACAACCCGGAAGTCTCCTGGCATTGCTCGCTGGCCAGATATACCACCAAAGGGCTGACCAGTTCCGGTTTGAGTTGTTCGAACACTTGCGGCGGGATCAGGCCTTCGGTCATGCGCGTGCCGCCCGTGGGTGCGATGGCGTTGACCAAAATATTGTTTTTGCGGCCTTCGATGGCCAGGGTGCGGGTCAGGCCGTACAGACCAAGTTTGGCCATGCCGTAGTTGGACTGGCCGAAGTTGCCGTAGATGCCTGAGGTCGAGGCGGTGAAGATCACCCGGCCATAATTTTGCTCGCGCATGTGCGGCCATGCGGCGCGGGTGACTTTGTAGGCGCCTTCGACGTGGACCCGGTAAACCAGATCCCAGTCGGCGTCGTCCATTTTGTGGAAGGTCTTGTCGCGCAGGATGCCGGCGTTGTTGACCACCACGTCGACGCGGCCGAACACATCGAGGGCGTTCTGCACCAGTTTGTCGCCGTCGGTGACGGAGTCGTGGTTGGCCTCGGCGATGCCGCCGGCCTCACGGATTTCTGCCACTACGCGGTCGGCGGCGGAGGCATTGGCGCCCTCTCCCTGAGCCGAGCCACCGAGGTCGTTGACCAGCACTTTCGCGCCTTGTTTGGCGAACAGCAGAGCGTGCGCCCGTCCGAGGCCACCACCGGCTCCGGTGACGATTACGACTTTATCTTCGAAACGCACAGACTCATTCATCAGGGCAACTCCAGCAGTCCAATGGAACATTGAACCCGAGTGTCAGGCACGGGGCTTTTGGTCACAATGAACACGGTTGGGGCTGAATGGTGTGCGATAAGGCTGAGGGATAGTGAGACACGGTAGTACTAAAAATCAAAAGATCGCAGCCTGCGGCAGCTCCTGCACAAATCTATGCAGGAGCTGCCGCAGGCTGCGATCTTTTGATCTTCAGGAGCAGGCGACTTTGCGCGGCGGCTGCACAAAACGCTCGCGAAACTCCAGATAATGCTTGAGCACCTGCACCGGCGCTTCGGTCTGTGGATAGTGACCGATACCCGGCAACTGCACCGTGTCTGCGTCAGGAATCAACTCCCGATAGCGCTCGACCATGTGCGCACCGGAGATCGGGTCGACTTCACCATCAATCAACCGCAGCGGAATTTCCCCACGCTGCATGGCCGCCACCCAGCGGTCGCGCTGAACGCGGCGCTCGGGAATATAGTTGATCAACTTGTGCATGATGCGCGGCCCGCGATTGCTGTCGACCAGGCTCCAGAAATCATCCATCTCGCTTTCACTGGGCCGAGTCTGCGGGCCGAAGATCTGGCGAAAGCTTTTCACCAGGGCATCACGGGTAAACGCGCGGCCGATCATCCAGCCCAGCGGACTGAGCAACAGTTTTTGCATCAGCACCGGGCGATGGGTTTCCGGAAACAGGCCACCGTTGAGGAATACGCAACTGGCGATTTCGATGCGATCTTCGTAATGCCGGGCCAGCAGTTCTTGCGCAACGCTGTCGCCATAATCGTGCGCCAGCACGTGCACCGGTTGCTCGATCTGCAAATGCGCGAGCAATGCCTGTTGCAGATCGGCCTGTTCCAGCAGGCTGTAGGTGTGATTGAGCGGTTTCGCCGAGTCGCCAAAACCAAGCATGTCACAGGCGATCATCCGATAGCGCTGAGCCAGTGGCTGCCACAGGTAATGCCAATCCCAACTCGCCGTCGGGAAGCCATGGATCAGCAGCAGCGGCTCACCCTGCCCCGTCGTCCAGTAACGAATCGGCTGGCCACGAAAGACAAACGTCTGGCTGCGTTTGCGCCAGACACACAGAGGAATCTCGGCAAGAGGCATTAGAGTTTATACCCCGGGTCTTGTTTATCGAGTTTGCGCAGCAACGCTGGCCAGGCCAGCGCGCCACCCATGCCTTGAGCACTTTTGGTGACGCCGGCGATCATCGCTTTGGCGCCCGCCAGAATCTGCGGTTCGATGGCGATGAGTTCCGCGCCACCGGTTTGCGCCATCACCTGGATGTCGCAGGCGCGCTGGAAGGTGAACATCATCAGAAAGGTGTCGGCGATGGTGCCGCCACAGGTCAGCAGACCGTGGTTGTGCAGCATCAGGAAATTGCTCTCGCCCAGATCGGCCTGCAAGCGCGCTTTCTCTTCGTGGTTCAGCGCCACGCCTTCATAGGCGTGACAGGCCAGGCTCGACAGCACGAACAGCGACTGCTGGCTGATCGGCAACACGCCTTGCTTTTGCGCCGACACCGCGACACCGGACGCGGTGTGGGTATGCAGCACGCAAACCACATCGTGCCGCACTTCGTGCACAGCACTATGGATGGTGTAGCCAGCGGGATTGATCTCGTAAGGGCTGTCCATGAGCTTGTTGCCGGCCTGATCGACTTTCACCAGGCTCGACGCAGTGATCTCATGGAACATCAGGCCGAACGGATTGATCAGGAAATCTTCGGTGCCCGGCACCTTGGCGGAAATATGGGTGAAGATCAGATCGTCCCAGCCATGGGCGGCGACCAGACGATAACAAGCCGCGAGATCGACACGGGTCTGCCATTCCGCGGCACTGACCTGGTCTTTGACATTCAGGGACGATTGGACGGGGGCTACGCTCACTGTATGCACCTCTGCGTTCTTATTGTTCTGCACGTGACAGCAGTCTAGTCAGGTGCAGGCAATCGCGTAGTTGCATTGGCAGCCAGCTTGATGACTGATCGAGTCAGCGATGCAAACAGCTTGGATCCATGTCAAAGCAACGACGCCAACAAAGGCGAGGCGAACAGATTGAGCAGTCCGGTGAGGACCATCACCAGGCCCGCCACAGAGCCTTCTTCACCGCCGACTTCGTGCGCCCGACTGACCCCGGCACCGTGTGCGCCCACACCGAACAACGCGCCCCGCGCCAGGGCGCTCCGCAACGGCAGCCACTTGAGCAGAACCCCGCCAAGCATCGCGCCGAACACGCCAGTGAACATCACGAACACGGCGGTCAATTCTGGTACGCCGCCGAGGTTTTGCGCCAACGGCATGGCAAAAGGCGTGGTGATCGAGCGTGGCACCAGCGACAGAGTCACCGAACTGTCGAGCGCCAATGCCTTGGCCAAGCCGAACGAGGTGCCAATCGAAGCCGCACTGCCCGCCACCATGCCCAGCATCAGCGCCGACCAGTGCCGCATCAATAAATGTCGTTGCTGCCAGATCGGCACGGCGAAGGCGACGGTCACCGGACCCAGTACCAGCATCAGCCAATGAGTGTTGCTGGAATATTCGGCGTACGCGGTGTGCAGCGGTACGGCGAGCGCGAGAAGCAACACCGGCACCAGAATCAGCGGCGACAACACATAACGCCCGGTGCGCCGATAAATCCAGCGGCTGAACAAGTACGCCAACAACGTGAAGGCGAGCCAGAACATCGGCATCCATTCAAGCTTCATGGGAACGCCTCGCGCGCACGGCCAGTTCCACGGTGAACGCGGTCACCAGCATCACCATCAAGGTGCTGGCGGCGATCACCAGCAAAATCCGCCAGCCGTCATCGCGCAGCAACGTGCCGTAATCGAGCAGGCTCATCAACGCGGGAATGAAAAACAGCAACATCTCGGCCATCAACAGGCCCGCGCCCAATTGCAGCGCTGCCGGTTTGACCCAGCCGAACGCGAACGCCAGCAGCAACAGCGCCATGCCAATCACCCCGCCAGGAATAGGCCAGGGTAACCACGCGGCGAGTAGGCAGCCGAGCAGGTAGAGACCGAGCAGTACGGCGAGTTCGACGAACAGACGGGAAAAGTGTTTGAGACGGGCGGCGTTCATGAGGTTGGCTCCTTGCAGAAGCCTATTTTACGAAGCGACCTGCCATCCCCGAAGCGAATTGTTAGACTCGTAGCCATTCCAAACTGGAATCAGACTTATGGAACTCAAACAGCTGCGCAGTTTTGTCGAAGTCATGCATCAGGGCGGTTTTACCCAAGCGGCGAAAACCCTGCACATCAGTCAATCAGCGGTGAGTAAACAGGTCGCGCAATTAGAGCAAAGTCTCGGCACGCCGCTGCTCGAGCGGCTCGGCTCACAGCTGCGCCTGACCGCCGCTGGCAGCGTGGTGCTGCAACGCGCCGAAGCCATGCTGCGTTTGCGCAATGAGCTGCTGGTCGAGTTGGACGACCTCAGTCATCTGGCCCGTGGCGAGCTGCGCCTCGGTCTGCCGCTGTTGGGCAGCGATGCCCTGTTTGCCGGGCTATTCGCCGAATACCGCCGGCGCTATCCGAACATCAGCGTGCAGTTACTGGAGGGCGGCAGCCGTCATATCGAGCAAGCTGTGCTCAACGGTGAACTGGAATTGGGTGGCAGTCTGTTGCCGAAGGATCCGCAGTTTGACTGTCAGCCGTTCTGCGACGAGAAGCTCGATGCGTTGCTGCCGGTCGATCATCCGCTGGCCGAGCGCGGCGAGATCGGCCTGGAGGAACTGGCCGACACACCGTTCCTGCTTTATCAACGCAGCTTCGTGCTCAACGACCGCTTGCTGCAGGCGTGCCAGCAAATGGGCTTCACGCCGAAGGAAGGCGGGCGCAGCGGGCAGGCGGATTTTCTCGCAGCGCTGGTCGCCGCCGGGCAAGGCGTGGTCCTGTTGCCCAGGGTGGTCGCACGCGGGCTGGTGCGGCCAGGCGTGGTGCGCCTGACCTTGCGCGCGCCGGATTATCTGCGTTGGGACATCGCGTTTATCTGGCGTCAGGGCGCTTATCTGTCGAATGCCGCGCAGGCGTGGCTGGCACTTTTACGCGAGCGGCCGATCAGCCCTTGAGTGCGTCGATCAACTGCGCCAGCCATGGCTCGGCGTCGGTTTCCGGGGTCACGCTTTCGCTGGCATCAATGCGCAGCATGTCCTGCACCTCACGCACGCCCAGCTCGCCGAACAGTTCGCGCATCTGCTCGCCACCACCGCAGAACGTGTCGCCATAACTGGCGTCGCCCAACGCAATAACGGCACCGGGCAAACCGCGCCAGGCTGCCGGCAACTGATCGCGAATGGTCGAATACAACGGTTGCAGGTTATCCGGCAACTCACCCATGCCAGTAGTCGAGGTCACGGCGAGCAACGCTTCGGGACCGAACGCTTGAAGGTCCGTCAGGCTGGCGCGCGAGTTGTAGAAGGTTTCAAAGCCAGCGGCTTTCAACAGGTTCTGGGCGTGGCGGGCGACTTCTTCGGCGGTGCCGTAGACCGAACCGGAGAGGATGGCGACTTTCATCAATCTGATCCTGAAACTGAAAAAATGAGCGGCGATAGTAGCAGCCTGAACTGCAAAGCTGCGATTGGATCTCATCTGCCGATAATGGCCAGTAGACAGCGCCGATGGTTCTTCTAGAATGCGAGCCACTGACAACTCTTGAAAGGATTCAAAGATGATCAAAGCCAGTCTGCTGCAAATGGTGATCAATGCGTCGAACGACGGCATCGTGGTCGCCGAAAAAGAAGGTGAGCAGGACAACATTCTGATCTACGTCAACCCCGCTTTCGAACGTCTCACCGGTTACAGCAGCGAAGAGATTCTCTACCAGGACTGCCGGTTTTTGCAGGCAGGAGATCGCGATCAAGAGAGTCTTGAGCTGATTCGCAACACGCTGCGCGACGGCGGAACGTGCCGGGAAATCCTGCGCAACTATCGCAAGGACGGCACGCCGTTCTGGAATGAACTGTCGCTTTCAACGGTGAATGCTGATGATGGAATGACTTATACCGTCGGCGTGCAGAAAGACGTAACGGTTCAGGTCAAAGCTCAGCAGCGTGTTGTACAGCTCGAAGCAGAGGTTGCGGCGCTGCGTGCAGAGCTGGCGCAGCTGAAAGCGACGAACGGTTCAAACAAAACAGCGAACTAATTGTCATTAACTACAATCACCAATGACTTTGTAACTATTCCTTTCGAGTTAGCCATGCAGCGCGACGCCCTCCTCACTCAGGATGAGCTGGATTTCATCCAGACCATGCAGCACAACCCGCAACTGAACGTGCGGGATGCGACGTCGAGTCTGCTGGTCAATGGCGGATCGCAGATTCGTGATTTGCTGACGCGTCTCGCGGCTCATGAGCAAGTGACCATTCAGGCCAACTTCGAAAATCAGCAAATGACTTTTCCATTGCACCTGGTGGAAGACGAGTTTCATGCGCTGCATTTGCGCCTCGGCGTTCCGAGCATTTACGAAGACGGCCCGATGGTGCGCCCATGGCGGCTGGTGCTCGAAGAGCCGGTAGCGCTGGAAAATGCCAAAGGCCAGCCAGGCATGATGTGGGTGCACGAGGTGTCGCACAAAGGTGTGTTGCTGGAAATGCGCAACAAGACCAAACCACCCAAGCACTTTGCCTTGTGGTTCAGCCCTTCGGGGTATGAGCGGATTGCATTGCGCGGCAATTTCGAACGGGAAACCGAACACGGCTTCTACGCTTACGAGCTGAACCAGACCGATGCCGATGAAACCGAACGTCTGCGTCAGTTCATCCTGCAACAGCATCGCTTGACCCATCCTGCCCTGCACACCTGATTCTCAGGTATCCAGTTTTCCGGCAAGAAATTGCGTCAGACGCTGACGCATGGTTGCTCCTTCGTTACCAATACAGCCAATCGAACTTGCCGCCAGACTGTCCTGCGCCAGATCGGCTGCATCCCCCGCCAGTAACAGCTGACAATCGAGACTCAGCGCCAGCCGATGCAGGCGCCGTGGCAATTGCGCGCTGGGCGCATGATTGGAAAACAGCACCAGCGCTTCGGGTTTGATCTTCTCGCAAATCAGTGTCAGCTCGTCGAACGGCTGGCCTGTGGTCAGCACCCGCACGCCCGATTCGCTTGTACTCAGAAATAACGCCGCCACCAGCAATTCCAGTTCGCGGCACTGACCGGCCAAGGCGCTGACGACGATCCTGCGTGGCTGGGAAGCGCGCAACGTGACGATTCGCTGCAAGACTCGCGCGCGGAGAAAACCATCGAAAAACAGCCATTCGCTGGTTTGCCCGAACGCGTCCTGGCGCTGCAACAATGCTCGCCAGAGTGGCATCAGAATGTCCTGAAAGACCACGGCCAATGAATACGAAGAAAATATCTGGCCATAGACCCGATCCATTTCCTGATCATCGAACGAACTGATCGCGCGCTGCACCTGATGCTGCCATTGCAGATAGTCCGCCTGCACCAGATCGTCGGAAATGATGTGCGCCAGCGCTTTCAAGGGTTCGGTCTTGGCGAGAATCCTGCCGATCTTGCTGACCGCTACGCCACGGTCGATCCATTCGACGATGCTGCGAACGCGCTCGATATCGTTCATCGAATACAGCCGATGCCCACTTTCGGTGCGTGTTGGCTCGATTAATCCGTAGCGTCGCTCCCATGCACGCAAGGTAACCGGGTTGACGCCGGTCAACCGCGAGACTTCACGGATGGGGAACAGATCCTCGCGTTCGATCGCCGTAGATGCCTGCGAAACAGGGAGTACGTCAGTTATGACGGGCATTGTGCGGTCAACTTCCATGCTGGTTAATTGGATCCCATTCTACTCCTGCCCGCCCTTCATCGTTCAAGTACAGATCTGCGACGAATGTCGCTGGTGTAATCGCTAAAATCAGGAATAATCCTTGCTTGTTGAAAAGCGCAGGCCTCTACCCCGGCCTGCGTCAGGCGAACTTCCTACCCGGAACGACGCAACCGAAATATGGAGATACACAATGTCTACTTCCCCCGTCACGTTGATGGTTGCGCGTCGTGTTGCCAATGGCCGCTATCAGGATCTGATTGCCTGGCTGCGCGAAGGCGAACAGCTGGCCACCGACTTTCCCGGTTATCTCGGCTCCGGCGTGCTCGCTCCGCCGCCCGGCGATAACGAATTCCAGATTATTTTCCGCTTCGTCGATGAACAGACCCTGCATGCCTGGGAGCACTCCGCTTCGCGCACTGCGTGGCTGGATCGTGGCAGCGACCTGTTTGCGCATCCGAAGGAGCATCGGGTCAGCGGTATCGAAGGCTGGTTCGGCGCGGCCGGTCAGCGTCCACCGCGCTGGAAGCAGGCAGTCGCGATCTGGCTGGCGTTCTTTCCGGTGTCGCTGCTGTTCAACTTTGTCCTCGGCCCTTTGCTCGCTGACATGAGCTTGTTGCCGCGTGTGTTGATCAGCACGGCGTGCCTGACACCGTTGATGGTTTACTTCTTTATTCCACTGTCGACGCGCTTGCTGGCGAACTGGCTGAACAGCACGCCGGTACGACTGCCGGTGACGGCAGCACCTCAGAAACATTAAAGATCGCAGCCTCGTTGCACTCGACAGCTCCTACAGGGCTGAATACAGACCAGGGTAGGAGCTGCCGCAGGCTGCGATCTTTTCAGGCTCGTCGCTGTTATAGTTTTTGCTCCCACCGCGATGCGAGCCGTTCATGCCAGATTCCGCAGCCCCGATCCTCATCACCGGTGCCGGCCAGCGTGTCGGCCTGCATTGCGCGCAGCGGTTACTCGAAGAAGGCTATCGCGTCATCTTCACCTACCGCAGCGAGCGCCCCGGCGTGCAGACACTGCGCGATCTGGGCGCCGCTGGCCTGTTCGCCGACTTTTCCAGCGAAGCCGGAATTCTCGCTTTCATTTCTGAACTGAAAAACCATACTGACAGCCTGCGCGCCATCGTGCACAACGCTTCTGAATGGCTGGCCGAAACCCCGAACAGCGAGGCCGAAGCCTTCACGCGAATGTTCAACCTGCACATGCTCGCGCCCTACCTGATCAACCTGCACTGCGCCGATCTGCTGCAACGCTCGACGCCTGCCGACATCATCCATATCAGCGACGACGTCACCCGCAAGGGCAGCAGCAAACACATCGGATATTGCGCCACCAAGGCCGGACTCGACAGTCTGACCCTGTCCTTTGCCGCGCGTTATGCGCCAGCCATCAAGGTCAACGGCATCGCGCCGGCCCTGCTATTGTTCAATCCCGACGACGACGCGGCGTACCGCGCCAAGGCCCTGGCCAAATCCGCGCTGGGCATCGAACCCGGCAGCGAGGTGATCTATCAGAGCCTGCGCTACCTGCTCGACAACCCCTATGTCACCGGGACGACCCTGACCGTCAACGGCGGACGGCACATCAAATAAGCCGCTTCGCGAGGATGTTCCATGACCCGCTCACTGCCCGAGAACTACCGCGACATCCTCATCGGCCTCGGTGAAGATCCCGACCGTGAAGGACTGCTCGACACCCCGGCGCGCGCGGCCAAGGCCATGCAATACCTGTGTCACGGTTATGAGCAGAGCGTCGACGAGATCGTCAATGGCGCGCTGTTTGCCTCGGACAGCGACGAGATGATCATCGTCGCCGACATCGAGCTGTATTCTTTGTGCGAACATCACCTGCTGCCCTTCATCGGCAAGGCCCATGTGGCTTATATTCCGACGGGCAAGGTGCTGGGGTTATCGAAGATCGCGCGACTGGTGGACATGTTCGCCCGGCGCCTGCAGATTCAGGAAAACCTCACCCGGCAAATTGCCGATGCGGTGCAACAGGTCACCGACGCCGCCGGTGTCGCCGTGGTCATCGAAGCCAGACACATGTGCATGATGATGCGCGGCGTTGAAAAACAGAATTCGACGATGAACACCTCGGTCATGCTCGGCGCCTTCCGCGAGTCGAGCAACACCCGCCAGGAGTTCCT
>Ga0247814_10000610_pt1 | contig 26988 bp, 23 predicted proteins | sample UWRJL179409R1_FD_179947 | JGI IMG/M metagenome (GOLD analysis project Ga0247814, IMG submission 179947) | Plant litter microbial communities from Arlington Agricultural Research Station in Wisconsin, United States - UWRJ-L179-409R-1 | ecosystem: Environmental > Terrestrial > Plant litter >... | reverse complement strand
ATGCCGAGCTTTTCCAGCATATCGGCGGTGTGGCTAAGGGTGGACCAATCGGACTTGGAGCCCATGATCACGCCAACCAGTGCGCTCATCGTCGTGCCTCTCATCGGGCGCCCGCAGGCGCGTCAAAAAACAAACAAGCCACGCGGGAGACCGGCGTGGCTTGCTGTACGAATAATGACCGATCGAACCGGCCAAAGGCCGCGCAGTATACCGTAAAGCTGGCAGATGACAGCCCCCTTGACGACCATCTGCATTCAGGCCGCTTTCGGGTCCGTCCGGGTGCCAGCCAATACGCGCCGCAACAATTTTTCCTACGTATTCAATCCAGAATTTATGACTTCAGATGTCGTGCAGGCGAGCTGTATCACGCGCTGGACCTGTATTAACGTCGTGTTCGCCGCCATGGATTGGCGGAATCAGGGATTTGTCTGGACTTACCCTTGAAACCACTCACTTTCGTTAATGGATTAACGCTTATGAACCTGGATGTTCTTAAACCTGCCACGCTACTCCTGATAATGCTTGGCATGCTCTGGCAATGCGCTTTTGCCGATCAGACGCCGCAGAAGCGCCCGATATTCCTTACCGTCTTGCTGCACGACGATATTCCACAGGCCGAGCGCGAGCATATCCGCCGCGACTATTTTGTCTGGCTGCTCAAAGACCTTGAGAGTTTTACCGGACGCAGGGTTTACCTGGATTGTATCGAGCGCACAGGCCCGCTCACTGCCATTGACTACCAGGGTCGACATGAAGAAAACACACTTCGCGACTGGACACGGCTGGTCGACCAATACATCGCCAAGCACAATAAACCGCAGTTCATTACTCACAAATACCTGCTTTTAACCCGCAATAAAATCAGTGCAAAAACGTTGGGACTGACTAAACCCGGTCATTATGCAGCGATTGCATCGATGGCAACTTACACCGCTGCGGCTCATGAGATCGGTCATATGTTCGGCGGCACCCATGAAGCATCAGAGGTCATCTACAAGGTCGGCTGGTGGTGCGAAACAAACATCACGCCAACGCGCCTGAATCTCAGAGCCAATTGCTACCTCTATAGCGCGCAAAATAAAAAGTTGATGCTCGACTATTTAAACAAGGCACCTTGAATTAACACGTTTGCCGCTCGACTGCACATCGGTCGAGCGGCCTGCTTCAACTCGGGTCTTGAGCGGCGCCGCCTTCCAGCTTGCGCCACAACAGGCGCACGTTGGCCTTGCGCACCAGGGCGCAGCGATACAGGCGAATCTCCAGCGGCACATGCCATTGCGGGCCGCCGCAGACCACCAGTTCGCCCCGGGCCAGCTCGGCGCGCACACTCAGTTGCGGCACCCAGGCGATGCCCAGACCTTCGAGGGCCATGCTTTTCAGGCTGTCGGCCATGGCCGTTTCGTAAACCGTTGTGAAGCGCAGACTGCGTTGCCGCAACAGCAGATTCACCGAGCGACCCAGAAAAGCGCCAGCGCTGTAGGCCAGCAACGGCACACTGCCCTCACCTTCCAGATCAAACAGCGGCTCACCCTCGGCGTTCGCCGCGCAGACCGGCAGCATTTGCGTTTCCCCAAGGTGCAGCCACGGGAAAATCTCGGCGTCCATTTGCAGGGCCGCGTCCGGGTCGTAGAACGCCAGCATCAAATCGCAGCCGCCTTCACGCAGCGCATGCACCGCGTCACCGACGTTGGTTGCCACCAGTCGCGTGGCGATGTTCAAGCCTTCGTTACGCAATTGGGCAATCCAGCGCGGAAAGAACCCCAGCGCCAGCGAGTGAGCGGCGGCCACTTGCATGACTTCACCCTGTCCGCCTTCCAGGTGATGCAGATGCCGCAGCACCTCGCCCAACTGTTCGACCACAGTACGCGCGGTCACCAGAAACAGCTGACCAGCAGCGGTCAGTTCGATAGGCGTGCGCGAACGATTGACCAGCGTCAGGCCCAACGCCGCTTCAAGGCTGCGAATGCGGCGACTGAACGCCGGCTGCGTGACAAAGCGACGCTCGGCGGCCTTGGAAAAGCTGCGCGTCGCGGCCAGGGCACTGAAGTCCTCAAGCCATTTGCTTTCCAGATTCATCGGTTCTCCAGAGCCGCTTGTTTACTGAAATAAACACAAAACCTGTACAGGCTGTGTAGGACCGGATTCATCCGGGAAAGCGTCAATACAGCCGACAAAACTATCCCGGCGGCACCAAAGCCTCGCGAATAAATTCGCTCCTGCAAAGGAGCAGGCACCAACCAGCACCTCTTCATACGCCTGTCACATCTTCCCCGTCACACGCACATTATGCCGTTTGTGCATGGGCCAGCGTTTAACAGCATTGGTCAAGCATAACCTGAAAGGCCAGTATTCGCAGCGTTCCGGCATGTTCCATGCCCTTTTTGAGATCATCTCTATCATGTCCTCGCCTGCATCATCGCGCATCGAAAAAGACCTGCTTGGTGTGCTCGAAGTACCCGCTGACGCGTATTACGGTATTCAGACTCTGCGAGCGGTGAACAACTTTCACCTCTCCGGCGTTCCGCTTTCCCATTACCCGAAGCTGGTTGTCGCACTGGCGATGGTCAAGCAGGCCGCAGCCGATGCCAACCATCAGCTGGGCCACCTCAATGCGACCAAGCATGCAGCGATCAGCGAGGCGTGCGCGCGTCTGATCCGTGGCGATTTCCACGATCAGTTCGTGGTGGACATGATTCAAGGCGGCGCTGGCACTTCAACCAACATGAATGCCAACGAAGTGATCGCCAACATCGCCCTTGAAGCGATGGGCCTTGAGAAAGGCGATTACAACCAGCTGCACCCGAACAACGACGTGAACATGGCCCAGTCGACCAACGATGCTTACCCGACGGCCATTCGCCTGGGTCTGCTGTTGGGTCACGACGCCCTGCTCGCCAGCCTCCACAGCCTGATTCAGGCGTTCGCGGCCAAGGGCCAGGAATTCAACCACGTGCTGAAAATGGGTCGTACCCAGTTGCAGGACGCTGTGCCGATGACCCTCGGCCAGGAATTCCGCGCCTTCGCCACCACACTCAACGAAGACCTGAACCGCCTGCGCAGCCTCGCGCCGGAGCTGCTCACCGAAGTCAACCTGGGCGGCACCGCCATCGGCACCGGCATCAACGCCGATCCGGGATATCAGCATCTGGCGGTTTCGCGCCTGGCAACGATCAGCGGTCAACCGCTGGTTCCCGCTGCCGACCTGATCGAAGCCACGTCCGACATGGGTGCTTTCGTGCTGTTCTCCGGCATGCTCAAGCGCACGGCGGTCAAGCTGTCGAAGATCTGCAATGACCTGCGCCTGCTGTCCAGCGGCCCACGCACCGGCATCAACGAAATCAACCTGCCAGCGCGTCAGCCCGGCAGCTCGATCATGCCCGGCAAGGTCAACCCGGTGATCCCGGAAGCGGTCAATCAGGTGGCCTTCGAAATCATCGGCAATGACCTGGCGCTGACCATGGCGGCTGAAGGCGGCCAGTTGCAGCTCAACGTGATGGAGCCGCTGATCGCCTACAAGATTTTCGATTCGATTCGCCTGCTGCAACGCGCCATGGACATGCTGCGTGAGCACTGCATCGTCGGCATCACCGCCAACGAAGCACGCTGCCGCGAACTGGTGGAACACTCCATCGGGCTGGTCACTGCGCTGAACCCTTACATCGGGTACGAAAACGCCACCCGTATCGCCCGAATCGCCCTCGAAAGCGGTCGGGGTGTTCTGGAACTGGTGCGCGAAGAAGGTTTGCTCGATGACGCCATGCTGGCCGACATCCTGCGCCCGGAAAACATGATCGCTCCACGCCTCGTGCCGCTGAAGGCCTGACGCAACCCGATTTAGGTAACACGCTCACCAGGCTGAGGGCCTAGACACCCCTCTCCCTTTTGAGGGTCCAGAGGTCATTCTCTCGGACCCTTTTTTTTACCCGCAAAACCGAAAGTGACTACAAACTTCAAGGAAGTCAGTGCTTTACGAAACGGAAAACGATTGCAGACGCAAGATCAGCGCACCGGTATAGTGCGCGCCCCCTAAAAACAACATCGAGGATTTATCTATGCTTGAAGTCATCAACGACTTCCTCTCGGGCAAAGTGCTGATCGTACTGATCGTAGGGCTAGGCAGCTATTTCACGATTCGTTCGCGCTTCGTGCAGTTCCGCCACTTTTTTCACATGTTTGCCGTTTTTCGCGACAGCCTGCGCAGCAGCGCGGGCCAGCTCAGTTCATTCCAGGCATTGATGCTCAGCCTTGCCGGCCGCGTCGGCGCGGGGAACATCGCCGGTGTCGGTATTGCCGTGACACTGGGCGGTCCGGGCGCTGTGTTCTGGATGTGGGTCACTGCCCTGGTCGGCATGGCCAGCAGCTTCATCGAGTGTTCACTCGCTCAGCTCTATAAACGCAAAGACTCCGAAGGCCAATACCGCGGCGGTCCGTCGTATTACATCCAGCACGGCCTGGGGAAACGCTGGCTGGGCATGGTCATGGCGGTGTTGCTGCTGGTGACGTTCGGCTTTGCCTTCAACGGCCTGCAATCGCATGCGGTGACCGACTCGCTGAAAAACGCTTTCGGGATCGACACCCTCACCACAGGAGTCTGCCTGGTGGTGCTGCTGGGCCTGGCGTTCATCGGCGGGATCAAGCGCATTGCGGCTATCTCCGACTTGCTGGTGCCGGTCAAGACCCTGATCTACATCGGGGTGACCATCTACGTGATCGTGCTGCAGATCGATCATGTGCCGGGCATGTTGATGACCATCGTCAAAAGCGCATTCGGCCTTGATCCGGTGTTTGGCGGGCTCATCGGCAGCGCGATCGTCATGGGCGTCAAGCGTGGCGTATTCGCCAACGAAGCGGGCCTGGGCAGCGCACCAAACGTGGCGGCCGTGGCACAGGTCGAACATCCGGTATCGCAAGGCGTGGTCCAGGCGTTCAGCGTATTCCTCGACACCTTCGTGATTTGCACCTGTACCGCGTTGCTGATCCTGCTGTCGGGCATTTATGACATCGGCTACACCGGCAATGGCATCGTCCTGGCACAAAACTCGCTGGCCGCCGTGGTGGGCGACTGGGGCCGGATTTTCATCAGTGTGGCTTTGGCGCTGTTTGTGTTCACGTCGATTCTCTACAACTACTATCTGGGCGAAAACAGCCTGCGTTTCCTGGTTGGCGAGAAGATGAAAGCGATCATTGGCTATCGAATCTTCGTGCTGGTCCTTATCCTCTGGGGCGCGGTCGTGGACCTCAATACAGTGTTCGCCTTCGCCGATATCACCATGACGCTGCTGGCATTCGTCAACCTGATTGCCCTGGCCATGTTGTTCAAGGTCGCGATGCGTATCCTGCGCGACTACGATGCTCAACGTAAGGCGGGCATCAAGACGCCCGTGTTCGATTCGAGCAAGTTCCCGGATCTGGATCTGGATCGCGCCGCATGGCCTGCAAACCCGAGCGGGCAGCCGGTGAATCCGGTTGAGGTCGCGGCCAAACCTGTCAGCCAAGCCCAATAATCAGCCAACGCGCTACCGGAGAAGAGCCATGACTCATGACACGCCACAACCCGCTCAGCGAGTGATGGTCCTCTATACCGGCGGCACGATCGGCATGCAAGCCAGCGCCAATGGCCTGGCTCCGGCTTCGGGCTTTGATGCACGAATGTCAGAGCAACTGGCCGCACAGCCCGAGCTGATAGTGCCGCAGTGGCGCTTTCGCGAGATGTCGCCGCTGATCGACAGCGCCAACATGACGCCGTCCTACTGGCTGCGCCTGCGTGAAGCGGTGGTCGAAGCGGTTGATGTCGATGGCTGCGACGCGGTGCTGGTGCTGCATGGCACTGATACGCTGGCCTACAGCGCGGCGGCGTTGAGCTTCCAGTTGCTGGGTCTGCACGCTCCGGTGGTGTTCACCGGCTCCATGCTGCCAGCGGGCGCTCCCGGCAGCGATGCCTGGGAAAACGTCAACTGTGCCTTGCTCGCCTTGGGCAAAGGTCTCGCGTCGGGCGTGCATCTGTACTTCCACGGCGAACTGCTGGCACCGACTCGTTGCGCAAAAATCCGCAGCTTCGGTCGCCATCCTTTCGCGGCGCTGAATCGCTCCCATGGCGGCGAGTCAGCCGATCCGCGCCCTGCACAGCTGCATTACCGTCAGCCAAAAACCCTGGCCAGCGTTGCCGTGCTGCCGCTGTTTCCCGGTATTGGCGCCGCTCAGCTGGACGCCGTGATCGACAGCGGCATTCAGGGGCTGGTGCTGGAATGTTTTGGCAGCGGCACCGGTCCGAGCAACGATCCGCAATTTCTGGCCAGCCTCGACCGGGCGTACCGGCGCGGGATCTGCGTCGTGGCGATCACTCAATGCCATGAAGGTGGTGTCGAGCTGGACGTCTACGAAGCAGGCAGCCTTTTGCGTGGGGTCGGCGTGCTGTCCGGCGGCGGCATGACGCGTGAAGCCGCGCTGGGCAAACTGCATGCCTTGCTCGGCTCGGGGTTGGACACCGAACAGGTGCGCATGTGGGTTGAGCAGGATTTGTGTGGGGAACTGCGTTAAACAGCAGGATTGCTGGCAGCCAGGGACGTAGCGATTGTCCCTGGCTGCGCGCATTCACTTATCGCGTACCGCTCAAGTGCGGTGACAACGATCATCTTCGGCGTAGATGGCCGTATGCAGATGGCCCTCGGCATCCCGCCATGCCCGATACATGCCGGGCGTATTGAAGCTCAGCACCGTCTCACCGGAAGGAGAGACTGCAATCACCCCGCCATTGCCGCCCATGGTTTTCAGTTCACCACAGACAACGGTATCGCACGCTGTGTGCAGGTCTTCGCCAGCCAACAGCACGCGGGACGCGATGTTGTGCGCGACCACCGTGCGAATGAAAAACTCGCCATGCCCGGTCGCCGAGATGGCTGCGCTGCGGTTATCGGCCCAGGTGCCAGAACCAATCAATGGTGAGTCGCCAATTCGTCCGTAACGCTTGTTGGTGATACCGCCGGTGGAGGTGGCCGCCGCGACGTGGCCATTGCGATCCAGGGCCACCGCACCGACGGTGCCGAACTTCTTGTCGATGCCGCCCGGCTCCAGGGAAACGCTATCGGGCTGTTGACGCTGCATATCCCACTGACGACGGCGCAGGTCGGTGTCGTACCAATCGTTGTCGACCCGCTCCAGGTTCTGCTCGGCAAGAAAGCTGTCCGCGCCCACACCCGCGAGCAAGACATGCTCGCTGTGTTCGAGTACCGCTCGCGCCGCCAGAATCGGGTTGCGCACGTTATGAATGCCCGCCACCGCGCCGGCTTCGCGGTTGCCGCCGGTCATGATCGCTGCATCCAGCTCGTGGTCGCCGGCATGGGTGAACACCGCGCCTTTGCCCGCATTGAACCAGGGACATTCTTCCAGCTCGACGACCGCGGCCTGCACCGCGTCCAGGCTGCTGCCATCCTGCTCCAGCAGCGCCAGACCAGCTTTGAGGGCGCGCAACAAGGCGTCGTGAATCGCGTTCTCATCGTCCACGGTCAACAAACCGGGGGTCAGCACGCCGGCGCCGCCGTGCAGCGCGATAGCAATAGGATTGGCCATTATGCATGGACTCCGTGATCGAGAATCTGATTGAGAAAGCGTCGGGTGCGTTCTGATTCGGGTGCCGAGAAGAAGCGTTCCGGGGTGGCTTGCTCGACAATTTCACCCTGATCCATGAACACCACGCGATCCGCGACTTTGCGGGCGAAGCCCATTTCGTGGGTCACGCAGATCATGGTCATGCCGTCCTGCGCGAGTCCGGTCATGACCTCCAGCACTTCGGCAATCATTTCCGGGTCCAGGGCCGAGGTCGGCTCATCGAACAACATGACTTTGGGCTGCATGCACAGCGCCCGGGCGATGGCGATGCGTTGCTGCTGGCCGCCGGACAGCTGGGAAGGAAACTTGTTGGCGTGGGCGCGCATCTGCACTTTGTCCAGCAACGTCAGCGCGCGCTCAATGGCTTCATCCTGCGGCACACCGAGGTTGGAGGTTTGCGGCAAGGTGCAGTTTTTCAGCACGGTCAGGTGCGGGAACAGATTGAAATGCTGGAAGCACATGCCGACCTGGCGACGAATCCGCTCCAGCCGCTTCACATTGTCGTCCAGCACTTCGCCCAGCACCTCGATAACGCCCTGCTGGTGGTGTTCCAGCTGATTGATGCAGCGGATCAAGGTCGATTTCCCCGAACCCGAAGGCCCGCAGATCACCACCTTTTCGCCTGGCTTGACCGAGAGAGAGATGTCCCGGAGCACATGCGCGTTGCCGTACCATTTGTTCAGGTTTTCGATGCGCACAATGGGCGCTGCGTCAGTCTCGCGATGATCAGTCATGAGCGGTTCTGTTCCAGTTTCTTTTCAAGGTGCCGGGCATAGCGCGACAGTGCGAAGCAGACGACGAAGAAATAAATCGCCAGGAAAATGTAGATCTCGTGGCCATAGCCCACCCATTCCGGTGCGGCCGCCGTACTCATGGCGATGCCGACGATATCCAGCACGCCCACGATCATCACCAGCGTGGTTTCCTTGAACAGGCCGATGAACTGCGTCAGCAGCGGCGCAATCGACCGTTTCAAGACTTGCGGCAGAACGATCTGGCCCATGGTTTTCCAGTAACCGAAGCCCAACGCCAGCGCGGCTTCGTATTGACCCTTGGGCAGGTTCTGCAGGCCGCCGCGCAGGGTTTCGGCCATGTAGGCCGCCGTGAACAGGATCAGCACCAACTGCACCCGCAGCAGGATGTCGAACATCGAGCCCGGCGGCAGGAACAGCTGGATCATCAGCGAAGCCATGAACAGCAACGAAATGACCGGCACCGAGCGCACCAGCTCGATATACATCACGCTCAAGATGCGAATCACCGGTTTCTTCGACCGACGCCCGAGCGCCAGCAGAATCCCCAGCGGCAAGGCGAAGATCATGCCCACGGTGCCGAGGAACACCGTGACCATCATCCCGGCGAACCTGGTCGACGAGATTTCCGGCAAGCCGGCGCCACCCTTGAGCAGCCACCACATGACCAGCGGCAGCAAGGCCAGATAGCCAATCAGCAGGCGACGGTCCAGACGCCGGAAAAACAGCAGCACGAACGCGGCGACGGCCAGCACCAACGCCAGCGTCACCCGCCAGCGCTCGGCTTCGGGATAGAAGCCGTAGACGAACAGATTCCAGCGTTGGGTAATGGGCAACCAGCACGCCCCGTGAGGATTGCATTCCGTGCGGCTGGTACCGACGAACGTGGCATCAAAAATCAGCCAGCCCAGCGCTTTTGGCACCAGCCAGAACAACAGGCCGAGCACCAGCACCGTCAGCAGACCGTGGCCGATGCTGGGAAATAAATGTTTATGGGTCCACGTCTGCGCGCGTGTCAGCAAAGGCTGGCGCGGCGGCAAGCGCAGGGCGGCGGCTTGATTGATCGCATTCATCTTCAATGACCCCGCAGGCTGATACGGTGGTTGTAGATATTCATCGCAATGGAAATCAGCAGGCTGATCACGCAGTACGTGCCCATGACCAAGGCAATGCATTCAATGGCCTGGCCGGTCTGGTTCAAGGTGGTGCCGCCGGTTGACGACACCAGTTCCATGAACCCCACCACGACACCCAGCGAAGAGTTCTTGACGATGTTCAGGTAGGTATTGGTGATCTGCGGAATCATCGGATAAACCGCTTGCGGCACGATGAGCTGGCGCATGGTCGATCCGTATTCGAACCCCAGCGCCTTGGCCGCTTCGTACTGGCCGCGCTGCACCGATTGAATGGCGCCGCGCACGGTTTCCGCGATGTAACTGGCGCTGTAGAACGACAAGGCCAACCACAAGGCGAGCATCTCCGGCACCAACGCCACGCCGCCGTGGAAACCGAAGCCTTTGCGGGCGGGGATTTCCCAGGTCAACTGTGCATCGCTCAGCGCATAGGCCAGCAGCGGCAACAGCACGCCACCCGCCAGCAACCAGGGCCAGCGACGCCCGGCGAAACCATGCCAAGGGGCTTTTGCCTCCCGCACACGGCAGCTGACATACGCCAGCAATGCGCCAATCGCCATCAGCAGCAAACCCCAGCCGACCAGCGAACCCTGGGCCAGCCACGGCAACATCAAGCCGCTGTTGCTCAAATAGGCGACATCGAACAACGAGATCGCCTGCCGCACGCCGGGCAATGCCAGCGCCAGCCCGTACCACCAGACCAGGTGCACCACCAACGGCACGTTACGCAGAAACTCGATACAGGCGCCGGCAAGGCGGCTGATCAGCCAGTTCTCCGAAACCTTGCACAGGCCCAACGCCACACCGAGCACCGTAGCCATCACGATGCTCATCACCGACACCAGCAAGGTGTTGAGCAGCCCCACCAGATACGCACGGGCGTAAGTATCGTTGGGGGTGTAATCGATCAACTTGAAGCTGATGTCGTAACCGGCCCGCTCATCGAGAAAGCCAAAACCGGAGGCGATATTCAGCGCTTTCAAATTGAGGCTGGCGTTATGCGCCAGCAGGTAAAAGACAGCGGCAACAATGGCCAGCACAAGCCCTTGTTGCAGCACGCTCAACACTCGAGCGCTCTGCAGGCGTTGGGTCCACATGACAGTAATTCCGTTCGGTGGTGATTCGATCAGCGAATAGGCGGCGCGTAGAGCAGGCCCTGGTCTTTCCACGAGCGATTCAGGCCACGGGGAAAGTTGAGGACGGTTTTCTCGCCCAGATTGCGCTCATAGATTTGCGCGTAATTGCCCACTTGCTTGATTGCCCGATACGCCCAGTCGTTATCCAGACCGAAGGATTTGCCGACCGTCCCTTCCTTGCCCAGCAAACGGGCGACGTCGGCTGAGCCACCTTGCTTGTCGCGCATTTCATCGACGTTTACCGAACTGATGCCGAACTCTTCGGCAGTCATCAATGCATAGGCAGTCCAGGTCACCACGTTGCGCCAGACGGTATCGCCCTGCGCCACGAATGCGCCCAACGGCTCCTTGGAAATCACTTCAGGCAGCAACGCGTAGTCCTGCGGGTTGTTCATGATCGCGCGGCGCGAAGCCAGACCTGAAAGGTCGTTGGAGATGGCATTGCAACGCCCGCTTTGAAACGCCGCAAACAACTCGGGGCTCTTTTCAATGATCACGGTTTTGTAGGTCAGGCCGCGCTGGCCGAAATAGTCTTCCAGGTTCTGTTCAGAAGTGGTGCCCGGCGACAGGCAGAACGTTGCGCCATCCAGATCGGTGAGTTTTTCGATTCCGTCTTTGGCGTGAGTCATGAAACCCTGGCCGTCGTAAAACCAGACGGTGGTGAAGTCCACACCGAGGCTGGCAACACGATCGGCAGTCCAGGAAGTCGCGCGCGACAGCACGTCGATTTCGCCGGAAGCCAGCGCGGTAAAGCGATTCTTCGCGGTGGTCGCGATGTACTCGACCTTACTGGCGTCGCCCAACACCGCAGCGGCTACGGCACGGCACAGATCCACATCCATGCCGGTCCATTGGCCTTTGTCGTCGATCAACGAAAACCCTGGCTTGTCACTGGCGACGCCACAGCGCACCGCGCCATGGGCTTTGACTTTATCCAGCACACCGGCCTGTGCGGCCGCAGCGCCCATGAGGCCGACCAACAGCATGGATGAAGTCAGAAAATTCTTTAGGCCATTCCGTTTTTGCATAACATGCCCCTTCTACAACGTTTTAATTCTTATTGGGATAAACCACGACGTATCGGCAGGTGGCGACTGCCTGCACAATAGCGAGAGAAAACAGGCATGCGTTAGCAACTGTTGATCCACTATGCTGAACAGGCTATCGAATTTCGGAATAACACATGGACATCGATTGGTATCAGGATTTTCTTGCACTGGCCGACACCGGTAAATTCACCGCTGCCGCCAGCATGCGCGGCTCTTCACAGTCGGCGCTTAGCCGGCGCATTCAACTGCTGGAAGCCTATCTGGGCGCAACCTTGATTGATCGGAGCAAGAACCCGATCCGCCTGACCGCGGCCGGTCAAGCGCTGCTGCCCAATGCGCTGGAGCTGGTACGCCTGGCGCGCGATTGCGAACAAAGCGTGAAAATCCTTGATCGGCCGTTGACGTTTGCGTCCCTGCATACCCTGGCCTGCAATTTCTTTCCGGACTGGATCAGCCAGTTTTCGACGCCGCAAAGTCCGATGTTTACCCGAATCGACACTGGCTACCGCAGCACCGACGATTACTACATGGCGCTGATGTCGGGCCGTTGCGACTTCATTCTGTTTTATGGCGATGACAAGACAGAGCCGTATTCGCGGCAGAGCGAATTTGAAGTGTTGTCCCTGGGGCACGACGAACTTTATTGGGTGGCAACCCCCGAACTGGCAGCGCGCTGCGCGGCGTCGGACGCACCCATTCCGTGGCTGACGTACGCGCGCAGCGCGCAGTTGCACGATCTGTCACGCGTCCAAATCGAGCGCCATCCTGAACCCCATCGCTTGCGCCGCGTGTTCGAAGCAACCGTTTCCGAAGCGCTCAAACCAATGGCCGCCAGCGGCCATGGCGTCGCCTGCATGCCCCACACGATGGTCGCGCCCTTGATCGAACGCCAGGAATTGGTCCGCCTGTACCCAGACATGCAGTCCGATCACCTGGAAGTCATCCTCGTCCGCTGGCGCGGCAACCGAAACCCCGAGGCGGATGCGTTCTGGCAGAAGATTTCCTGAGGCGGCCGTCACGCAACCCAAACATCGGCAGGAGGGGTCTATGTTTGGCGCGGCGTCCGGACGACAAGGTATTTCACGACCTACGTTAAGGGCGGGCGGCGCTTCGACTCAAACCGTACTCTCCACCCGCGCATCCCTGAGCATCGAATCCAGGTTGCGTTCGATGTTGTCGCACAGCGCGGTCATCTGGATTTCGTGTTCGCTGGCGCTGAACGGGCTTTGCAGGTCGGTGCCGATTTTCTCGATGGCCAGCAGCATGAAGCCGACCACGGTCGACGCCAGCGGGGTGAACCAGCCGAGGGTGTCGACCAGGCCAATCGGCACGATCACGCAGAACAGGCTGATGAACAGACGTGGAAACGCCACGTACGGGTAAGGCAATGGCGTGTTGGCGATGCGTTCCATGCCGCCCTGGCAGTTGGAAATTTCCACCAGCGTGGTCTCGATGCGCGCCAGGCGGATGCTGTCCAGGCGGCCGGCGTCGTATTCCTTGGCGAGCAGCGCAGCCGAGGCGTTGAGGACGTCGTTGGGGAAGTTGTTGGTGTCGTGGCGCCGGGAGTATTCCTCGCGGGTGATCAGCGCCTGCACTTCCTCACCGCATGAGCCGCCTTTCAAATGGGCGGACAAACATTTCACGTAGGCCACATGCCGACGCAGCAGCACGGCCTTGGCCGGATTGATGTCGCCGTCATCCTCGATCAGCGTCAGCACTTGTCTGGCGAAGCTGCGGGAATTGTTGACCAGTGCGCCCCACAACGTGCGCGCTTCCCACCAGCGGTTGTACGCGCTGGAGTTGCGAAAGCTGGTTAGCACGACCAGCGCCGAACCCAGCAAGGTCAGCGGCAGGGCGGGCAGGCTGATTTTTCGATCCAGAAACAGCATGAAGTCGACCGTGACGATCACGTCCCAAATCAACAGCCAGAACAACGACCAGCCGACATAGCCAATGGTTTTAATCAGAAACCGGTACTTCTCGATGATCGCTTGCTGCAATGGGACTACCTCGTGGCTACTGCGTAATACACGCCGATACCCTGCTTCGAATGTCTTTGCGGCATATGGTTCGCACGCGGGGGTAGAAATCGCTGAATCGTTTAAGTTTCGCGCGAACCTGTGACACGCCACCACTCGCCACCCAGCGTCGGCAAACAAAACTTCAAGGAACAAACCGCCCCCGGATGTGCTCCACACTTATCTGGATGTTCAGCAGCACGTCACCGAGGGTAAATTCAATGGGCTCGTCTTCAACGTCAATCTCCAGCGAACAAAGCACCGCACGCGACCAACTGTGTATCAACACCCTCCGCACCCTGGCCATGGACGCCGTGCAGAAGGCCAACTCCGGCCACCCCGGCACGCCGATGGCGCTGGCTCCCGTGGGCTACACGCTGTGGAACCGTTTTCTGCGTTATCACCCTGACCATCCCGATTGGCCCAATCGCGACCGTTTCGTGCTGTCAGTCGGCCACGCCTCGATGCTGCTGTACTCGTTGCTGCATCTGGCAGGCGTCGTCGAAATCGACGAACACGGCAACCCGTCCGGCAAACCGGCCGTGAGCCTGGAAGACATCGAACAATTTCGGCAGCTCGACTCCAAGACGCCCGGCCATCCGGAATACCGCATGACCACTGGCGTAGAAACCACCACCGGCCCGCTTGGCCAGGGCTGCGCGAACAGTGTTGGCATGGCCATGGCCGAACGCTGGCTGGCCGAGCGCTTCAATCGTCCGCAGAAAACCCTGTTCGACTACAGCGTCTACGTACTCTGCGGCGACGGCGACATGATGGAAGGCGTGACCGCCGAGGCCGCGTCCATGGCCGGGCACTTGAAGCTGTCCAACCTGTGCTGGATCTACGACAACAACACCATCAGCATCGAAGGCCACACGGAGCTGGCGTTCAGCGAAGACGTGCAGACCCGTTTCGAGGGTTACGGCTGGAATACCCTGCATGTCACTGACGCCAACAACACCGCAGCGCTTGCCCGCGCCATCGAAGTCTTCAAACAGACCAGCGATGCGCCGACCCTGATCGTGGTCGACAGCGTGATCGGCTATGGCTCGCCGCACAAACACAACACCGCTGCGGCCCACGGCGAACCGCTGGGCGTTGACGAGATCAAGCTGACCAAAAAATTCTATGGCTGGGATGAAGATTCCAGCTTCCTGGTCCCCGAAGAAGTGCGCGATTGCCTGCGCGAGAGTTTGATCCGCCGCAACGGCGGCACTTACGAGGCCTGGGACGGCACGCTCAATGAACTCAAACGCAGCGATCCGCAGCTGGCTGATCAATTGCGCCGCATGCGCGCTGGCGAAATGCCAGAGCACTGGCAGGATGAGCTGGAAAACTTTGAAACCGACGCCAAAGGCCTTGCGACAAGAGCTTCCGGCGGCAAGGTGCTTAATGCATTCGCGGCGAAGATCCCGTGGCTGTTGGGCGGCTCGGCGGACCTCTCGCCGTCAACCAAAACCAATCTGACGTTCGACGGCGCGGGCAGTTATTCGGCGAAGGATTACAGCGGCCGCAATCTGCACTTCGGCATCCGCGAGCACGCCATGGGCTCCATCGCCAATGGCATGGCGCTGTCCTACGTGCGGCCTTACACCTCAACGTTCCTGGTGTTCAGCGACTACATGAAACCGCCGATCCGCCTGGCGTCGATCATGGAGTTGCCGGTGGTTTTCGTCTTCACCCACGACTCGATTGGGGTTGGCGAAGACGGCCCGACGCACCAGCCTATCGAGCAACTCACCCAGTTGCGTGCCACGCCGGGGGTGCTGACCTTGCGGCCCGGCGATGCCAACGAAACCGTGCAGGCCTGGAAAATCGCCCTCGCCCAGACCAGCCGGCCATCGTGCATCATTCTTTCGCGCCAGCCGATGCCCACTCTGGATCGCGATCAGTACGCTTCGGCCGAAGGTGTTGCACAAGGCGCTTATGTGCTGGCCGATGCTCAGGAAGGTGAACCGCAGGTGATTCTGATCGCCACCGGCAGTGAAGTCGGCATGACCGTGCAGGCTTACGAGCAGCTGAAAGCCGAAGGCATCGCCGCGCGCGTGGTGTCGATGCCGAGCTGGGAATTGTTCGAGGATCAGGACCAGAACTACCGCGACAGCGTGTTCCCGCCCACTGTTACTGCGCGGGTGGCGGTGGAACAGGCAGGCCCGATGGGCTGGGATCGCTACGTGGGCAACACCGGCGCCAAAGTGGTCATGAACACCTTCGGCGCCTCAGCGCCCATCGATAAGCTGCAGGCCAAGTTTGGCTTCACCGTGGAGAACATCGTGAAGCTGGCGAAGGAGCAGATCGCTCAATAACCCGTTGGAACCGGCCGTAGGAGCGACCGTAGGAGCGGCCGTAGGAGCGACTTTAGTCGCGAGGGCGTCAAAACTGCCCTCCCGGCTAAAGCCGGTCCTGCAACAATCCTCGCTTCAACGGGCGCTACGTCAATTCAGCAACCCGTCAACGCCACCTGCGGGCGTTCGCCGACAAAAAAGAACGGGCGCAATTTAACGCCGACCACGTTCCCGACGTACGCCGCCACCAACCACAGCCAGCCATGCAGGCTGCCGGAGGCGATGCCGCTGAAGTACGCGCCGATGTTGCAGCCGTAGGCCAGACGCGAGCCGTAACCCAGCAGCAAACCACCGATCACCGCCGCCAGTAGCGAGCGAGCCGGAATCTTCAGGTTCGGCGCGAAGCGTCCTGCCAGTCCGGCTGCCAGCAGCGCGCCGATCATGATGCCGATGTCCATCACGCTGGTAATGTCTTGCCACACGGGAGCGGCCAGCGCCTTGGCGTTGGCCGGCATCTGCCAGAACGCCCAGCTGCCGACATCAACGCCCAGCGAGCCTGCAACCTTCGCGCCCCACAAGGCGAACGCCGAAGTGATCCCCCAGGGACGTCCGGCCAGTGCCAGCGTCGCGTAGTTGAGCAACGCCAAACCTATCGCGCCCCACACCAGCGGCCAAGGGCCGTGCAGGAAACGCCGCAGCCCGACGTGTTCGCTGGTGACCGCCGCTTCGAGTTGGCCGTGACGGCGCTTTTCCAGGCGCAGCGTGACAAAGGCGATCAACGCAAACACCGCCAGACTGAGCGCCAGTGCCGGCAGCACGCCGAAGCTTTTCACGATGGAAGTCGCCGGGAACGACGGCAGCGAGAACCACCAGTCGACGTGATGCGTGGCGATCAACGAGCCAATGATGAAGAACAGCAATGTCACCAGCATCCGCGCATTGCCGCCGCCAGCAGTAAACAGCGTGCCCGACGCACAACCGCCGCCCATCTGCATGCCGATGCCGAAGATGAACGCGCCGAACACTACAGACACGCCAGCGGGCGCGACCAGACCGGTAACCGGCTGACCAAACAGAGTGCCCGCGCCCAATGCCGGGAAGAACAGCACCACCGCGATGGCCAACATCACCATCTGCGCCCGCAGCCCCGCGCCACGGCGCTCACGGATGAACACCCGCCAGGCTGAGGTGAAACCAAAGGCCGCGTGATACAGCGTCAGGCCCAGCGCCGCGCCGACCATCAGCAACAGCACCTGGCGAACGCCGACACTGCTGAGCAGAAACATCGCCGCGAACAACAGCAGAAACGCAGCAATCAACGCCGCACCCGGCTTGCGCGCGGGAGCCGCAGCAAGAGAAGTAGTCATGAGAAGTCTCGGTTGGAAGGTGATGGCGGCGATTATATCGCTAAACCCTACTCCAACCCGTAGGACCGGCTTTAGCCGGGAGGGCGACGGGGCTGACGACGCAGCGGCTGTGAATGAACCGGCCTGCTCCCGGCTAAAGCCGGTCCAACGGAATGCACTCCACCTCAATCCGCCCAAACCGCCCACAAAGCTCATTTCCAATCCGGCGCGGTTATTCACAGGCTCCGCCACTACAACCCGTAGGACCGGCTTTAGCCGGGAGGGCGACGGGGCTGACGACGCAGCGGCTGTGAATGAACCGGCCTGCTCCCGGCTAAAGCCGGTCCAACGGAATGCACTCCACCTCAATCCGCCCAAACCGCCCGCAACTTCTCCAACGCCACTGCAATATCCGCCTCCGGCACCGCCGCGAATCCCAGCACCAATCCGGCGCGGTTATTCATGGGTTCGGTGGATTCCGGCAGCCAATAATCGCTGAGCGCAGTGATTTCAACGCCGACGCTTTCGGCTTTCTCGACCAGCTCCTTTTCCCGCGCCAGGCTGTCCACCCGCACCGCAACGTGCAGCCCGGCGACGACTTTGGGCATCGGGCTGCAACCTCGCAGGCCTTCCGGCCAACCGGCCAGCAACGCGTCGCGTCGATTCAAGGCGGCGCGACGCATGCGGCGGATGTGGCGCTGGAAGTGGCCGCCAGCAATAAACTCAGCCATGACCGCCTGCGTACTGACTTCCGAATGGCGCATGTCCACGGCCCGCCGCTGGCTGAACGGCTCCACCAGGCCGACCGGCAACACCAGATAGCCCAGACGCAGCGCCGGGTAGGCGATTTTGCCGAACGTGCCGACATACAACACCCGACCAAAACGATCCAGCGCTGCCAAGGGCGCCAAGGGTGCGCCGCTGTAACGGTACTCGCCGTCGTAGTCATCCTCGACGATCCAGCTTTGGTTTTTCTCGGCCCAGGCCAACAGATCGAGGCGTCGCGCCAGGCTCATGACCACGCCGGTTGGATACTGATGCGACGGCGTCACGTAGGCGAGCTTGCAAGCGCTGTGCTGCAGTTGCGCGCTGCACATGCCCTCGCCGTCCACTGAAATGCCCTGCAGGTTTGCCCCGGCGATGGCAAACGCATGGCCGGCCGCGCGATAGCCTGGATTTTCTATCGCAACGCCATCGCCCGCCTCGATCAGCAGCTGTGCACAAAGGCTAATCGCTTGCTGGGCGCCGCTGGTGATTACTATTTGCTCAGCCGTGCACTGCAATCCTCGTGAAGTGCGCAGATACACCGCAATCAACTCCCGCAGCCGCCAATCCCCCGCGGCTTCGCCGTAACCCAGGGTCTGCAAGTCGGGCTTGCGCCAAAAAGCCGCATGCAGCTTGCCCCAAACGGCAAACGGGAACAGATCGAAGGCCGGAATACCCACCCGAAAAGCGCGTGGTGCGCCCTTTGACGGTTTATTCAAATGGTGACGCTTGAGCAATTCCAGCGCCGCGCTGTGGATAACTTCTTCGGGCGAATTTTCGGCAGTTTCACGGCAATTTGTGGATAAGGCTGTGGGTAACCTTGTTGATAAGCCTGTGGATGGTTTTGTGGATAATTTTTTCAGCGGGATGGTTTTGTCGGGCAACAAAGCCACATACGTCCCGTCGCCGATTCGCCCGTCGGTAAACCCTTCCGCATAGAGCTGATCGTAGGCGCGCATCACGCTGTTGCGCGAGATGGACAACGACTCCGCCAGATCCCGGCTGGCGGGCAGACGCGTGCCGCTGCTCAAACGTCCATCGAGAATCCGCTGACGTAAGGCTTCATACAACTGACGACTCAAGCCATGGCGGCGGTCCAGCTCGATGCCGGCCAGATTGAAGGGGAAAGACAACGGACGCTCAGGCATGAATTGGTCCTATCAAATTCGCCAGTAATGGCTCTTACATCGAACCAATAGGCTGCCTAGGATTACGCCATTCGCCAAGGAGAATTTCATGTACACGCCGGCCGCTTTCAAAGATGAAGACCTCGCACGCCTGCACGGGCTGATGGAGCACACGCGCCTGGCGATTCTGGTCACCAGCGACGAAGCCGGAATCCAGGCCAGTCATCTGCCCTTACTGTTACGCCCCGCACAAGGCGCGTACGGCACGCTTTACGGGCATTTGGCCAAGGCCAATCCGCAATGTCAGGCGCTGGCCAATGGCGCGCAGGTCATGGTGATTTTCCCCGGCGCAGACGCTTACGTCAGCCCGTCGTTTTACCCGGCCAAAGCCGAGCACGGCAAAGTGGTGCCCACCTGGAATTACCTCGCCATACACGCTTACGGGGTTGCCGAAGCATTTACCGATGCTGCGCGCCTGCTTGAAGTGGTCAGCGGCTTGACCGACAAACATGAAGCCGGTCGTGCCAGTCCTTGGGCAGTCGCCGATGCGCCAGCCGACTACATCGAAAAAATGCTCGGCGCGATTGTCGGCTTCACGCTGCCCATCGAGCGCCTGGAAGGCAAACGCAAGCTTGGCCAGAACCGTTCAGCCGCTGACGTCGCGGGTGTCAGGGACGGGCTCGCGGCCAGCGCTGACCTCAAAGACCAGGAACTCGCTCACTTGATGAGCTGAAGGAGAATGTTGTGACCGATATTCAGATTCGCCCTGTCACCGCGCAGGATCACGCCGCCTGGCTGCCGCTCTGGCAGGCGTATTTGCAATTCTACAAGACGCAATTGCCGGACAACGTCAGCGAGTCCACCTGGCAACGGCTGCTCGATTCCAACGAGCCGACCAATGCTGCGCTGGCATGGAAAGATGGCCAGGCCGTCGGCATGGTGCATTTCATCTACCATCGCTCGAACTGGAGCATCGCCAACGCGTGTTACCTTCAAGACCTGATCGTCGCCCCGCAAGCACGCGGCACAGGCGTCGGGCGGTTGCTGATCGAGCACGTTTACACGACGGCAAAGGCCGATGGTTGCGACAAGGTTCATTGGTTGACCCACGAAACCAATGCCACCGCGATTCAACTGTACGAGCGTATCGCTGAACGCCCCGGTTACATTCAATTTCGCACAATGCTTTAGGAAGTCTGCCCATGTCGAACGATGAACTGCACTGGCAACCGGCCAGGCTACCGAACAGCAAGACCCTCGAAGGGCGCTTCATTCGCCTGGAAAAACTCGACACCGCACGCCACGGCGACGCCTTGTGGACGGCGCTGGAAGGCCCGAATTCAGACCCCAAGCTTTGGGATTATCTGCCTTACGGTCCGTTTGACCAGCGTGAAGAGTTCAATGCCTGGCTGGCGCGCCACGCCGCAGACACCGACCCGTGGTTCTACGCCATCGTCGATCAGGCGACCGGCGCGGTGGATGGCATCTTGAGCCTGATGTCCATTGTTCCGGCTCACGGTCGCATCGAAATCGGCCACGTCACCTTCGGCGCAGCCATGCAGCGTACACCCAAGGGCACCGAAGCGATTTACCTGCTGGCCAAGGAATCCTTCGCGCTGGGCAACCGCCGCCTGGAATGGAAATGCAACGGCGACAACGCCCGCTCCAAACGCGCCGCTGACCGTTTCGGTTTCAGCTACGAAGGCACTTTCCGTCAGCACATGGTGGTCAAAGGCCAGAACCGCAACACAGCGTGGTATTCGATACTCGACGGCGAATGGCCTGAACTGCAAAACGCGTTCGAGGGCTGGCTGGCCGAGGGTAATTTCGAGGCAGGGCAACAGGTGAAAGGTCTGGAGGCGTTTCGCCGGTAATCAGACGGCCCGGTAGGACCGGACTTGTCCGGGAAGGCGTTGGTGCAAATACCGCATTAGTGTCAGGCAAAATGATGTCGGCCCAGCCGACGCCTTCGGGGACAAGTCCCCTCCTACCGGTTTCGCGCAGATTCGGTAGGACCGGACTTGTCCGGGAAGACGTTGGTGCAAATACCGGATTGAATCAGGTGAATGATGGTGGCCCAGCCGACGCTTTCGGGGACAAGTCCCCTCCTACGTATGCCGATGCCGCCGCACCACGCCCATCTGCAAACCGAACGGCCGCAACACCGCATTCAGCGATTTCAGCGTCGGGTTGCCCTCGCCTTGCTCGATCTGAATCAGCGTGCGGACCGATATCTTGCACATTTTCGCGAACTGGCTCTGATGCAGACTGGCCCCTTCGACGCGCAAGCGTCTGACCGCCGCGCCGATTTCCAGGCTGCCGTCGGCAATGCCCTGTTGAACGCTTTCAATCAGCAGCGCGCGCGCATCCATGGACAAGGTCATTGCAGCCCCCAGGCAAGCAAACGCTGGTCGAGGCTATTCAAGGCGATTGCGGGATGGTTGAACGTCGCCTGGGGCAAGCCGCTGTCGCGCAGCAGGTCCGGCAATGCGCGGAGTTGCCGGGCGTCCTGACGCAAGCGCTCGAATGCGTCGTGCGGATTGAGAATGTCGGCCAGCGCATCGCAGGCAGCGCGCCAATCGACTTGCCCTGCCCGCCCCATATGCGCGATGAGAAAGCGTCTGGCTGCACCAGATGGCGCGATGTCATACAGAAACGCTGGCGCGGCAGGTAGTGAAATGGAATCAAAATCCAGCGGCAGACGAGCGCTCACGGCCAGGGCAAAGGGGCTTTGATAAGCATCCAGATTGGCGTGCACGTAGGCCGACTTGTACGCAAAACGACAAGGGCCGAGAAAACCCTCTGCCGGTTCGGCAAAGGACAAACTCATGGCGTCTTGCCAAACTCCATTGCCGTAGACCTGAAGGGTAAGGTTCAATTTAGACACCTGCAGTATATTGCACTTAACCAGCATTTTTCGTCGCATTATCTGCACTATAGTGCATGTATATGCGGAATATACACACAGAAATGCATTTTGATGCAGTTACCATACGATCGTTAGAGCGAAGCTAATTCGCGAGCAAGCTCGCTCCCACCAAAATCACCAGACGAAAAAAAGGGAGCATTACGCTCCCCCAGAGGTTAATCGTTAAAGCTGTTTGTCGAGGCTGTGATCAGCCTTCGATCTCGATCAGGATCTCGCCCGGGTTCACCCGATCGCCCTTGGCCACATGGATTGCCACGACCTTGCCAGCGATGGCCGCCTGAACTTCGGTTTCCATTTTCATGGCTTCGGTGATGAGCACTGCCTGACCGGCCTTGACCATGTCGCCTTCCTTGACCAGCACATCGACGATGTTGCCCGGCATGGTGGTGCTGACGTGGCCCGGCGCGCTGGCCTGGGCGCGCTTGCTGGCGCCGCCGCTGACGAATTCGTTGAGCGGTTCGAACACCACTTCTTCAGGCATGCCGTCGATGGACAGATAGAAGTGACGCTTGCCTTCGGCCTTGACGCCCACGCCGGTGATGTCGACGCGGTAGCTTTCGCCGTGCACATCGATGACGAACTCGGTCGGTACGCCTTCGCCGCCCGGCCTGCTCACGCCGCCCGCTTCCGGAATCGGCAACAGCACTTCCGGTTTCAGAGTGCCCGCCGCGCGTTCTTCGAGGAACTTGCGGCCAATATCCGGGAACATCGCGTAGGTCAGCACGTCTTCTTCAGACTTGGCAACGTCGCCGATTTCCCCGCGCAGCTTGGTCATTTCCGGCTTGAGCAGATCCGCCGGGCGCACGTCGATCAGCTCTTCGTTGCCGATGGCCTGACGACGCAGCTTCTCGTCGACCTGGCCCGGCGCTTTGCCATAGCCGCCTTGCAGATAGAGCTTCACTTCGTTGGTGATGGTTTTGTAACGCTCGCCAGCCAACACGTTAAAGAACGCCTGGGTGCCAACGATCTGCGAGGTCGGCGTTACCAGCGGCGGATAACCGAGGTCTTTGCGCACCCGTGGAATCTCGGCCAGCACTTCGCTCATGCGATTGAGTGCGCCCTGCTCTTTGAGCTGGTTGGCGAGGTTGGAAATCATCCCGCCCGGCACCTGATTGATCTGCACGCGAGTATCGACGGCGGTGAATTCGCTTTCGAACTGGTGATATTTCTTACGCACGGCGTAGAAGTACAGACCGATCTCTTGCAGCAATTCCAGGTTCAGCCCGGTATCGAACTCGCTGCCCTTGAGCGCGGCGACCATCGATTCAGTGCCCGGATGGCTGGTGCCCCAGGCGAAGCTCGAGATGGCGGTGTCGATATGATCGGCGCCGTTCTCGATGGCCTTGAGCTGGCACATGGCAGCCAGGCCAGCGGTGTCGTGGGAATGAATAAACACCGGCAGCGATTGCTCGGCCTTCAGCGCCTTGACCAGTTCACCGGTCGCGTATGGCGTCAGCAAGCCGGCCATGTCCTTGATGGCGATGGAGTCGCAACCCATGGCTTCCATCTGTTTGGCCTGAGCCACGAAGGCGTCGATGGTGTGCACCGGACTCGTGGTGTAAGCGATGGTGCCTTGGGCGTGTTTGCCCGAATCTTTCACCGCTTCAATGGCCACACGCAGGTTACGCACGTCGTTCATGGCGTCGAAAATGCGAAACACGTCGATGCCATTTTCGGCGGCCTTGGCGACGAAGGCTTTGACCACGTCGTCGCTGTAATGGCGATAGCCCAGCAGATTCTGGCCGCGCAGCAGCATTTGCAGACGCGTGTTGGGCAACGCCGCGCGCAGTTGGCGCAAGCGCTCCCACGGATCTTCTTTGAGGAAGCGCACACACGCATCGAAGGTCGCGCCGCCCCAGCATTCCAGGGACCAGTAGCCGACTTTGTCGAGCTTGTCGCAAATCGGCAGCATGTCTTCGGTGCGCATGCGGGTCGCCAGCAGCGACTGATGAGCGTCGCGCAGGATGGTGTCGGTTACAAAAATTTGTTTGCTCATATTCAATTCCTCACAGGCCCGCATGGGCGGCGATGGCGGCGGCGATGGCCAGGGCCAGCTCTTCGGGTTTGCGCTTGATCGAGTAGTTGGTCAGTTCCGGGTGAGCTTCGACGAAGCTGGTGTTGAACTGACCGCTACGGAATTCCGGGTTACGCAGGATTTCCTGGTAGTACGCGGCGGTGGTCTTCACGCCTTGCAGACGCATGTCGTCCAGGGCGCGCAAGCCGCGATCCATCGCCTCTTCCCAGGTCAGCGCCCAGACAATCAGCTTCAGGCACATGGAGTCGTAGTACGGCGGAATCGTGTAACCGGTATAGATCGCCGTGTCGGTACGCACGCCGGGGCCGCCGGGTGCGTAATAACGGGTGATCTTGCCGAAGCTGGGCAGGAAATTGTTTTTCGGGTCTTCGGCGTTGATCCGGAATTGCAGGGCAAAGCCGCGATGGATGATGTCTTCCTGCTTGACCGACAATGGCAGGCCCGAAGCGATGCGGATCTGCTCACGAACGATGTCGATGCCGGTGATTTCCTCGGTGATGGTGTGTTCCACCTGCACCCGGGTGTTCATCTCCATGAAATACACTTCGCCCTCGGCGAGCAGGAATTCCACGGTGCCGGCGTTCTCGTAACCCACCGCCTTGGCCGCACGCACCGACAAGTCACCAATGTAGGCGCGTTGTTCCGGGGTGAGCTGCGGGCTTGGCGCAATTTCGATGAGCTTCTGGTTGCGGCGCTGGATCGAGCAGTCGCGCTCGAACAGATGCACCACGTTGCCGAAACTGTCGCCGAGAATCTGCGCTTCGATGTGCTTGGGATTGACGATGCATTTTTCGAGGAAGACTTCGGCCGAACCAAACGCCTTGGTCGCTTCCGAGATCACACGCGGGAACGCCTGCTCCAGTTCTTCACGGCTGTTGCAACGACGAATGCCACGCCCGCCGCCGCCGGAAGTGGCCTTGAGCATCACCGGATAACCGATGCGGTCGCCTTCCACCAGCGCTTCGGCGATGTCCGCGACGTTGCCTTCAGTGCCAGGCGTGACCGGCACGCCGGCCTTGATCATGCTGCGTCGGGCTTCGGTCTTGTCACCCATGCGGCGGATGACTTCAGCCGAAGGCCCGATGAATTTGATTCCACGTTCGGCGCAGATATCAGCCAGTTCGGCGTTTTCCGAGAGGAAACCATAACCGGGGTGCAGCGCATCACAACCGGTTTCCACGGCCAGGTTGACCAGCTTGCGCGGGTTCAGATAACCGGCCAGCGGTTCGGCACCAATACTGTGGGCCTCGTCAGCGCGTTTGACGTGCAGCGCATGACGGTCGGCGTCGGAATAGATCGCTACGGAGCGGATGCCCATTTCGGCGCAAGCGCGCACGATACGGACAGCGATCTCACCGCGGTTGGCGATCAGGATTTTTGTTATCACGAGTATTTCCTCGACCATTGAACAGACGAAGCGACTAAGCCGCTCGGCGCAGGACCGGATATCGCTTCGGCCGCTGCTTTTTTGTAGCCTCTTTTTTTGTAACTGCGCATGTGGATTTTTGTCGCACCACAACCCTATGCCGGATCAGTGATTAACAAAAATGAGTAAATATTGGGATGACTATAAGTAAAAGCTTATAGTTGGCGCTTCAGCTATTCGAAGGAGCCGCAAATAATGCGTAAGTCATTGATGCGTATGACATTGCGTCAACTGCGGATTTTCAATGAGGTCTGCGATCTGCGTTCTTACAGCCGCGCGGCGGATGAAATGGCCCTCACGCAACCGGCCGTCAGCTTGCAGATACGCCAGCTGGAAGAGCTGATTGGCCAGCCGCTGTTCGAATATATCGGCAAAAAACTCTACCTGACCGAAGCCGCCGAGGCGCTGCAACTGGCCAGTCGCGACATTTTCGGGCGGCTGGAAAGCCTGGATATGCAGCTCACCGATTTGCAGGGTTCTCTGCAAGGTCAACTCAAGCTGGCGGTCGAGTCGAGCTGCAAATATTTCGTCCCGCACCTGTTCGCCGCCTTCAAGCGCAACTATCCGGAAGTCATTCTCAACCTGACGGTGGTCAATCGCGCCCAGGTCATCAGACGGCTTTCCGACAATCGCGACGATCTGGTGGTGATGTCCATGGTCCCTCAGGACATGGGCCTGGAATTTCTACCCTTCCTCAACAACCCGATTGTCGCGGTCGCGCCGCCGGACCATCCGCTGTGCCACGGGCAAGCCCTGGCGCTGAAGGATCTGGAACCTTATCCGCTGCTGATTCGCGAAAGCGGCTCGGGAACGCGCAAGGCCTGCGAGGAATACTTCAAGGACAAGCGCGTGCATTTCACCCAGACGCTGGAGGTTGCGTCCCACGAAGCGCAGCGCGAATGCGTGGTGGCCGGGCTGGGCATTGCGCTGCTGACGCGCCACGCGGTCAGCCTCGAACTCGCCACCGGCCTGCTCGTCGAGCTGCCCGTGGCCGAGTTGCCGCTGTATCGCAGCTGGTGCGTGGTACAGGCCAGGGACAGACGTCTATCGCCGGTCGCTCATGCCTTCCTTGGTTTCATCCGCACCGAACGCGCGCAGATCAGCCAGCTTGTCGAGCGTTTCGACGGACGCCTTCGCTAGCGTTGGAAGCCTGCCAGAAACGACCGGAAATACTGTCGTCGAAATCCGAGAGGGCTTGATTCAGTTTGCGCTCTTCCGAATAGCTTTCGATTGCACGGCGAAATGCCATTCGACGCTGGTCTTCCTGCTGACGGCGGGTTTTGACGGTGCTGTTCGAGTCATCATGATGCCGAGCCATATCCTGTCTCCCAATGCGTGTGTGGGAATACAGAATGGGCGGCAATGGTGACAAAACGATGAAA
>Ga0247814_10000609_pt1 | contig 26993 bp, 20 predicted proteins | sample UWRJL179409R1_FD_179947 | JGI IMG/M metagenome (GOLD analysis project Ga0247814, IMG submission 179947) | Plant litter microbial communities from Arlington Agricultural Research Station in Wisconsin, United States - UWRJ-L179-409R-1 | ecosystem: Environmental > Terrestrial > Plant litter >... | reverse complement strand
TGTTCTCTCCAAAACGGGTAGAACCGTCTGCTCTTAATGATGCTGTTAAAAGATACTTGCCGTCGTAAGCATAATTAACCCTGCCAAAATAAGACTGCAATTCATTGATTTGAGAATAGCCAGATGTACCAAATCGTGTACCTACGTAACCGGGGTTGATAGACGGTTTAATCCCTACTCCCTTTGCATTTATATCGGTTATTATAAAGCTTGTGCCGCCTGTTTCAAACTTTTGGTAGGAGAAACCGCCCATAACATCAAACTTATGTTTGCCTGTAAGCAAGTCGTAAGTTAAATAATGCTCTATTAGTGAATTTTTAGAATCTATATTTCCCTGTACATAACGGCCGGTTTGGCTACGGTCGGTAAGGTTACGGTAAATTGTTGTATTCCTTTCTGAAACAGACCTGTCTATACCTAAGTTAAGCTTATATTCCAGCCCTTTCAGTATCCTGAAAGATGTTTCCAGATTACCCAGTATGCGTGTGGTACGGGTTACATCTTCATATATATCTAACAGGTATGCCGGGTTATAATGGGCATTCATGTTAAAGTTAGTGTAATTACCATCTGCGTCAAATACAGAACGGGTAGGGTTAGCCATAAGGGTATGGATGATCAGCTGTCCGTCAGATCCTCCGTCATCACCCGTTGGTACGCCATTATCTTTAGTTTCACTGGCAGTAAGGTTAACTTTAAGCTTTAGGCGCTTATCATCTAAAAATGATTCAGATGCATTTATCCTTCCTGTTGTGCGTTTAAAATTACTGTTGTTAACAATACCTTCCTGATCCATTTGCGCTACAGATACATAGTAATTACCACTATCTGTACCTTTAGAGAACGAGAATGAGTTGTTCTTGGTAACGGCATTTCTAAAAATTACATCCTGCCAGTCGGTATTGCCACCGTGGTCAAAAGCAGGGTCGGTAATAGTATTACGGTATTCGTCTGCGGTAAGCACATCAAGCTTGTTCATCATTTTAGAGAAACCTAAGTAAGAATCTACCGTAAAGCTGCCCTTACCTTTAGCACCTTTTTTAGTAGTTACAATTACAACACCGTTAGAACCCCTGGCACCATATATAGCCGCCGCCGAAGCATCTTTAAGTACCGTTATAGACTCGATATCGCTGGTATTTAAAAAGTTTAACGGGTTTTTTGCTGCCGATGAACCAAAACCCACGTTAGCACCTGTTGGGCTTACACCGTCGTTAGTTAATGGTACACCATCTACAACGAAAAGGGGAGTACTACCACTACGGATAGAGCCTACACCACGAATGTTTACATTAATACCTGCTCCCGGCTCTCCGCTGGTAGGTGTAACCCGCACACCGGCAATTTTACCCTGTAAAAGCTGGTCTGTAGAGATGTTAACACCTTGCCTAAACTGCGATTCGCTTATCTGGCTAACTGCGCCGGTCACGTCTTTTTTAGACTGCCTGCCGTAACCTACAACCACTACTTCATTAAGTTCGGAAGCATTAGGTACAAGGTTTACATTTAATGTACTTCCGGTAACGGTTACTACCTGTGTTTTGTAGCCCATGTATATAATATCAAGCGTTGCCCCGTTAGCAGCGGCAATTTCAAAGTTACCGTCTATATCGGTCACTGTGGTTACCGATGTCCCGGTTACCATTACCGTTGCCCCCGGTAGTGGCAGGCCATTTTCGTCTAATACCTTACCTTTTACAGTTTGCTGTATGTATGCGGTTAAATTTATGTTTGCAGGTCCCGTTGCCACTTCTGTACTGTATGCAGTAGAAAGCGACAGCATTGCAGGTACTAAAAAGCAATAGCTTTTAAGATTTAATGAGTTAAGTTTAAAATGCATTTGTGTTATTAAGTTATTTTGGTTTAGATGCTTAATTTGTTTGTGCCATAGTTTGTAGTTGCAGCTACAGCTTTAAATTGTGTAGTAAGTTTTAATTCATAGATCTTAGTTTTGTTAGTTGTTGTCGTTATGTTTATCTGGAATGTGTGCTGTTTAATTGCAACTATTTTATTTTTATAAAACAGTTTGTAATTATTGAGTGCGAAATAACGCAATGTGCAGGGAAAGCACTTTTCGGGAAGGTTATCTTTAAATTAAGCGAACTGCTTGAAATTACGTATAAACACGCACTAATGTTTCGTGAGCTTTAAGCGGCCTGCCAGCTATAACGATTACAAAACTGTAAGTTTTTACATTAAATTAATGTTTGCCCTGCAATGTTTTATTTATGCTAACACGCTACAGTTTAGGTAAGGCTAATTTTGCAATGCATTTAAAAATTACCAGTTAAACTTTTATGAAACCATTTATTACAACACTTACTGTATTACTTACTGCCGTACCATTATTTAAGGCACTTGCACAGGACGACAACCTAAAGCTTAACCAAATACAGGTTATAGGATCGCATAACAGTTATAAAAAAGCCATTGAGCCGGCTTTGTATAAAGTTATATCGGCTAAAGATTCTTTAAACCAATTGCAGGGTTTGCAATACGAACATATAGCGATAACCGACCAGTTAACTATGGGGCTTCGCAATCTTGAAATAGATATTTATGCCGATAGTAAAGGTGGTAAATATGCCCACCCTAAAGGGCTGGATCTTGCTAAACCCGACGAAGCATACGACCCAAATGGTGTTATGAGCAAACCCGGTTTTAAAGTTTTTCATGTAACCGATATAGATTTCAGGAGTTCTGCTCTTACATTTGATGATTGCCTTAAGCAATTAAAAACATGGAGTGATGCCCACCCGAACCATACACCTGTTTTTATTACGCTGGAGCCTAAAGATGGCGATGCAAACCGTTTTGGTACCGTGCCCGAAATGTTTACCCCTAAATTATTTGATGAAGTAGATGCCGTTTTACGATCTAAACTGGGTGCAGATAAATTAATAACCCCCGATATGGTGCGCGGCAACTATGCTACGCTTGAAGAAGCTGTGCTTAAAGGCAACTGGCCAACGCTAAAACAGGCAAGGGGTAAATTCTTTTTTATATTAGATAACAGCGATAAAAAACGCGACCTGTACATGCAGGGGCATCCGTCGTTAAAGGGGCGTGCAGTGTTTGTAAATGCACAGCCGGGAACTCCCGAAGCCGCTGCACTATTTAGGAACAATCCTGAAGATGCCACAATACCCGACCTGATTAAAAAGGGATATATTATTCGCACCCGCGCAGATGCCGATACTAAAGAAGCACGCGCAAATGACTACAGCCACTTTGAAGCGGCTAAAAAATCGGGCGCGCAAATTATTACGACCGATTATTATAAGCCAAGCACGTTTTTTAACTCGCCATACCACATAAAATTTGATGATGGCGGATATTTCAGGGTAAACCCAATAATTGGCACGATAAAAAAGAAATAGTTTCGTTTTAGGTTTTTTATACTGGCTGCGGTATCATGTATTTGGTACCGCAGTTTTTTGTTCTTTGGCCACGAATTTTACAAATCACGTTAATTGTTAGAGATGTCAGGATTATAAAGCTGCAAGGGAGATTGCTTCGTCGTTCCTCCTCGCAAAGACGCGGTGTGAAGAAGGGATTTTTAATAAGAATCCAACAATGCTATAGCTGTCAATATGAATGTGCTTAATGTAAAAATCTTACTTTTAAATAATAGTATAAAATATTATTTAGTGCTCAAATCTTTAATTATGCCTGTGCTTATATCAACACTAAAATGATTGGCCGGATCTCCGGTTAAAAATTTATTGAGGATCGTGAAGAATAAAACAAGGTTTTTATGTTCGGGATCTTGTTTGTTTGATGCTAAAGTATTCTCGGTATAACATTTTGCTAAAAACTTATATTGCTCAATACGCCTTATACTTATATCGGCAAGTGCAAGCTGGTCGGCACTACGAATGCGGTAAAAATCAGTAATGAGGTCAAGCCCCGTCCAATTGAAGTTATTTAGTTTTAATTTGTTTTCCGATAATACCTTTTTTGCTTTGGCTTCGGCCAATTTCCATTCGGTTTTATTCCTGCTTTTAAGTAATTCATTAAAAGTGATATTGGAATTACTATTTGCCAATACAAACAATTCTTTACCCGAAACATTCAGTATAAAATCTTTAAACGCTGCAGGCCAGTCATCGGGCATAAACCTAAGGCGAACGAGTTCCTTTAAATGAAAATCGGTAAACTCATGATAGCTTTTGGTGTTTAGTATATCATGGTTCCAAATATCTTTTGCACCACGGCTTTTTAAATATTTATATTCCATTTCATACAAATCAAAGAGCGCATCAAAGTTTTTAACATCATCAATAGTAATTGTTTCAATCTCTAAAATGTTATCAGGCTTAATGGTTAGCAGTTTGTACGCCGGAATATAGGCCGCTAACGATGGCGTCTGTACGTTAACCAGCGTATTGCCTTTTGCTGTAGTGCGCACACCGGTATCGTTTATGTGCATGTGCCCGCCAAAGTGTATTTGTATACCTGCATCGGCAAAAGCCCTGGCAACTTCCTCAACAGGAATCCGGTCCAGCTGCCATTTGCCTTTCCCCATAAGGCTTTCAATTTCGGGAGAGGCATCATCGTTAAACTCTACCATAGGGTAGTGGCTAAAGGCAATAAGGGTTTTGCCAAGCTTTTTGGCATCTGCCGCAACTTTTTGTGCCCAGGCAAGCAGGTGCTTTTTATTTGTTAGCACATTGTTATAGCCAAGGTCGGCGCCACGGTAATTTTTTGGGTCGGCAGCATTACTATTGCCTTTAGGCAGGTACACATTACCATCTATAGCCATGAGCCAAATCCCCTCTACCGGTTCTACCACATAACTTACATCGGGTACTGTATAACCCGGAGCCACATCATACATTCTTTTATTTAAAGCAGATTGCTCTTTGGCATCCTGAAAAGTATAGCCTTGTGGGGTGTAAGTGCTAAAAGGCGTTGCCCAGTATTTGTATTGCTGTTGCGGGAAAAAACCAAAATCCTGCAAGTATTCTGTAATACCCAAATATCCCATTTTAGCAATATCGGGGGTTATAACTACAGGTAATTTTATATCATCCGGTTTGTATATACCTTCTTTACTAAATATAGGCTGTATCTTTCCGCCATCTCCTAAAAAATCATCTTTGCCGGCCTCCTGCGCAAATGGTCCAACAGGATCGTGGTTACCGGTAGTAATAAAAAACTTGATGTTGTATTTTGTGCTGTACTCTTTAAGTATACGTTGCAGGCCGCGAACGTGCAGTGGCTGGCCATCATCGCTATAATCGCCGGGCAGGGCAACAAGATGTATATTGCGTTTAGCAATGTCTTCTAAAGCCGCTATAAAAGCAAAGTAATTTTCATTAAATATGCGTGTAGAATGCAGTTGTGCATCCATAGTACGAAGTAGTGTATACCTGTTATCTTTAGGGTTAAGCACCCCTTTATAATCGGTATCCTGCATAGAACCGTATAAGTCCTGCAAATGCACATCGGCCAGGAAAGCAATTTTTACGTCGCCTTTTTTTTGTGCTGATATGGATGTTGTAAAGCTAAAAGCAACAAAAGTAAGAGCCGTTATAAACCTCATCTTTTTATTTGCAAAAATCGGTAAAATAAGGTTAAGCCAGTGTTATATTCTACCATTTGTAAATGAGCAGGGCTGCCAATATTTGACAGCCCTGCAGGTATTAAAAATAATCAGAAACTTATTCTTCGGTTTTCTTTACATTATCTTCCGGTAAGCGGTCTATAAGATAATTGTATGGGTCTATACCTGCCTGGTAAGGCAGTTCTTTGGTTTTAAAAGTAAAGGTGTTATCTTTTTTAGTAATCTTAACCCTTTTGTAAACTAATGGTTTGCCCAAATTTTGATCATCTGTAGGTTTTGCAAACACAGCAACATCTATAAGGTCGGCAATAGGTTTGGCTTTTTCTGTACCTAATGAATCGGCCCTGAATTTCTCCGATGTTGTTTTTAACGTTACCTCATATTCATTGCCTACTTTCTTATACTTTGCGCTAAGCATCCTGTTAGAGAACAAGGTAATATTCTCGAACATATCTTCTATGAGGTATTGCAGTTCCGGCGGTGTAACCTTTTTAAACTCATTTACCGCAGCAACAGATGTAGGGTAGGGAGGCTCTTTGTAAGCATACGTATCTATAAGGTTTTTAAGGGCAAGGTTTACATTTTTCTCACCTATCATTTCCTTAAGGTAATACATAACCACACTGGCCTTGTTATAATGTATGTACTGCTGGCTTTCGGTTTTCATTAAGGGCTGTTCGCCTTCGGTTTCACCACTTCGTCCGTTAAGGTAGCTGTCCATTTCATACTTAAGGAATTTTTTCATTTTATCCTTACCGTATTCTTTTTCCATAACCATAAGCGCCGAATATTGCGAAAACCCTTCGCTCATCATTTCGCTTCCCTGCATGTTAGCACCACATACCTGGTGTGCCCAGTACTGGTGGCCCATTTCGTGTGCTACCACATAAAACACCTGGTCTATATCATCTTTAGTAACATCTCTAAGATCTATAATAAAGCCAATGCCCTCACTAAATGGCATGGTGCCCGGAAATGCCTGGGCAAAGCTTTGGTACCGCGGAAATTCTATAATACGGCACTGCTTTTGGTAATATGGGCCAAAATTTGCCGTGTAGTATTCCAGCGATTTTTGCATACTCTTAAGCATGTTAGGTACGTTGTAAGCATGTTGCTTATCATAGTACACCTCAAGGTCTATGCCGTTCCATTTTTTACGTGCCACTTCATAACGTGCCGAAATGAACGAGTAGAAATTAAGCGACTTTTGGTCGAGCCTGTAGTTAAAATAATTTCTGCCGCCTTCTGTCCATTTTTTAATTAACGAACCGGGAGCAACAGCCGTTTGGTCGGCCGATGTGCTGATCGTGGTATTTACCGTAACCCAGTCGGAATCATTACTTATGTAGGTATTAGCCCTTGCAGCCAGATTGTTATCATTTAGCTTAGGCATCCTTTCCCTCTTAGGAAGTTTAAGCTTTATACGCCTGTTCTTATCTCTTATTTCGTAATCTTTATTATAACCAAACGTAGGTAATAGATCGGAATTATTAAAAAATGTACCGTTTTGTGTAAGCTGTGTAAAGCTCACCTCATTTTCAAAACCTTTTGTTATGCTCCACTGGTCTATATTTATTTTAATAGAATCGTTAGGGGCAAGCGGAGATGCCAATGTATAAATACGGTAATACAGCTTCTTTTCGTTAAGTTTTAACTTCGCCCCGGGAATAGTAATTTTAATACTATCGGTTAGCTGCGGCATTGTAAAATGTACTTCAGTAATTGGCGTATTCGATTTATTTTTTGCCCAGGCTTCTACCTTGGCAGTAAGGCTGCGCTCCTCAGGATAGATATCAATATTATAGTTGAATGCTGTGTAACGTGGCTGGGCGATATTTTCGTATTTTTTGAATTTCTTCTCATAGTCTACCTGCATGTCTTCCTGCTCGTCAGACGATTCGTAGGTGTTTAAAACCTGTGTATTGTAATATACAAAACCGGCACAGGCTGCAAATGCAATAACACTTACTGCAATGGCTATCCTGTTATTGCCAAGCCTGCGTTTGGCGCTTTTCCAGCGGTATTTCCACTGTGGCTCTTTACCCCTTATATGTAAAGCAACAGTAATAAAGGCTAATACTATGCAAAACAATATCCAGTAAATATTAAACCATATTGTAGAGGGAATGAACGGGCCAAAGCCGTTCATATCTGAATAAGTAACCGTGGGGCGTGCGCCAAAAGACAGCATATTCGTGTCTATCTCTAACACACTCCATATAAACGAATTTATAATAATGAACGCTATAAATGCAAAGTAGCCTATATACCTGTTATTAACTATATAATGAAATAACATAGAGAGTACAACAAGGAATATATAACCCAACAGCTGTAATACAAGCACCGATTTAAAATAAAGGCCAAGCTCGTACCTGTGGTAGCCGTAGGCAGTTTGTGCTATAATACCCACAACTATAGAGCAGCACAACACGGCCACAATGGCAATTATAACCGCCACCACTTTAGATGCATACAACAACCCGGTTTTTATTGGGGTAGCATCTTCAATTTCGTTAAGCTCGGCATCGCGTTCTTTCCATACCAGTACACCGGTATAAAAAGTAATAAAAGCTACCATAAAAATATAGAATGTATTCCTTATAGTACCTACAACATCATACGTTACGGGGTATTGTGCCGTGCCGTAATTACCCGTAAAGCTGGTAAGGTTTGTTATAAGGAGTATCATGCCAATAGCGGCAAGAATAATAAAGGTGGGGTTTTTTATAACTGCCTTTGTTTCAAAAGCGGCAAGGTTAAAAAATGTGCGGAAAGAAAACCTATTAGCTGCCGTAGGTTCATAAACCTTTGTGCTAATTGTTATTGCAGGAGATAGTTTAACATCGTCAATTTTTTTCTTTTTTCTTACCTTTTCATTTTTAGCATTAAATGAAAATAAGAAATATACACCTATTAATATTACAAAGCTGAATACCAGCCATACGATCCTGTTTATAAGCAGGTCGCCCTGTAATTCAATAGCATTAGTGTTTTTTTCTGTAATGGTCATGTACTTTGTAATGATCTCAAATGGCCTTTCGCCAAAAGGATCAAGCAGGTTTGCCAGCCATTCTTTTTCCAGGTCACTGGTAAATGTGCTTGAAACTACATAAAATACTATAATTAGTACCGCACCTATAAAAGAAACAATATTACTCCTGAAGATAATGGCAAGACTGTACAGCAATACCCCCGATATAATAATGTTAGGTATTGCAAACACAATAAGGCTTTGTATGTGTGCCATCCATATAACATCGCCAAAGCGTTCTATAGGTGCCATGTTCATACCTGCAGGCAACAGCGGACCAATTACAGGAGCGAGTAATGCCCCTAACGATACCCCCAGCATTGGAACTAAAGACACAATAGCTGCCCCTATAAATTTACCAAAGTAGTATTGGCTCTTTTTAATGGGTGAGGAAAATACAAACTGGTACATGCCGTACTGAAAATCCCTGCTTGCCGTAGCATTCATAAAAGCAGTGGTCATGAGCAGCCCGAAAATGGAGAAGGAGCCGTAAAATATTTGTATTATATAAGGCGCATTTTTATGCACGCTGCCTACAGACCCGCCTATGGTAACATTTTCTGATGCAACAGCGAAAAATGTTACCAGGGTTAAAATTGCGAAGAAAATCCAGATCATTGGTGTCTTTAACCAATATCTAAGCTCATAGCGTATAAATTTCCACATGGTACTTTATAGTATATTGGTTAAACTAATTCGTTAAGTTTTGCAAAGAACACATCTTCAAGGTTCTCTTCGGCTCTGTAAAAATCATTGCCCGGTTCCTCTTCACTAAATACGTGTATCATGGGCTGTCCGCCTACAAGCTTGTTAGAAATAACCCGGTACCTGTTTTGGTAATCGGCAAGTTCGGCTTTAAGTACTTTCTTCTCCCAAACTTTTCCTTTTACTTCTAAAAGTGCATCGTCGGTCTTACCGCTAAAAAGAACACGGCCTTTATTCATTACTGCCATTTGCGTGCACAGTTCGCGCACGTCCTGCACGATGTGGGTAGAAAGAATAACGATTATGTTCTCGCCAATTTCGCTCAGGATGTTATAAAAACGGTTACGCTCACCGGGGTCAAGGCCTGCAGTAGGCTCATCTACAATAACAAGTTTTGGGTTGCCTATTAATGATTGTGCAATACCAAAACGCTGGCGCATACCGCCACTGTAGCTGCTCACGGCTTTTTTACGCATGTCCCAAAGGTTTACTTTGGTAAGCAGTTGCTCTACCATTTCATTACGGTCAGATTTTTTGTCGAAGCCTTTTAGCAATGCTAAGTGGTCTAACAGGTCTACGGCCGATGTGCGTGGGTATACACCAAATTCCTGCGGCAAATATCCCAATACTTTACGTACAGAATCTTTATCGTTTAAAACATCTATATCGCCCAGTTTAATACTCCCGCTATCGGCATCCTGTAGGGTGGCAAGCGTGCGCATTAACGACGATTTACCGGCACCGTTAGGGCCCAAAAGCCCAAACATGCCTTTATTTATAGTTAGCGAAACATCGTGCAGGGCGTGTACACCATTGCTGTATTTTTTGTCTAAATTTTTTATTACTAAATCCATATAAATAATTGTGTTTGTTTTTATATAAGTAGATCAACCCGTTAAAATGTTACAACATATTGTAATTAATGTGCTGTTTTTATGGCAAGTTACACATTTACAGTGTTATGAAGAAATTTCTTATAACAAAAAAAACCATTTTACAAATTGTAAAATGGTTTTAAATATTTGTCGCACAGGTTAAATCTGTGTAATAATTATATTATTTAGCTGTTAAGCATAACCGGCATAACCAGCATGGTAACTGTTTCGCCTTCATCAAGGCCATCAACAGGGGTAAGGATACCGGCGCGGTTTGGCAAAGACATTTCCAGCATTATCTCGTCGCTTTGCAGGTTAGTAAGCATCTCTGTAAGGAAACGCGAGTTAAAACCTATCTGCATATCGTCTCCCTGGTAATCACAAGTAAGGCGCTCTTCAGCTTTATTACTATAGTCTATATCTTCGGCAGAAATATTCAGTTCGGTACCGGCTATTTTAAGGCGTATCTGGTGGGTGGTCTTGTTAGAGAAAATTGCCACACGTCGCACCGAACTAAAAAACTGTGTCCTGTTTATAAGCAGCTTGTTAGGGTTTTCTTTAGGAATTACCGCTTCATAGTTAGGGTATTTGCCATCTATAAGGCGGCAGGTAAGCACATAATTATCAAAAGAGAAGGTGGCATTACTGTCGTTATATTCAATTTTAACCTCGGCATCGCTTGCACCCAGTATACCTTTAAGTATGGTAAGCGGCTTTTTAGGCATAATGAAATCAGCAATCTGAGATGCTGTTACATCGGTCCTTTGGTATTTAACCAGTTTGTGTGCATCGGTAGCTACAAACGTAAGCCCCTGTGGCGAGAACTGGAAGAAAACGCCCGACATTACCGGCCTAAGATCGTCGTTACCGGCAGCAAAAATAGTTTTACTTACGGCAGTGGCAAGTACTTCGGCAGGCACTACGGTTACCGATGGGTCTTCAAGGCTTACAGCTTTAGGGAATTCATCGCCGGCAGCATACGCGAGTGCATATTTACCCGAGTTTGAGCTTATTTCTATAGTATTGTTATCTTCTACAGTAAAGGTAAGCGGCTGCTCCGGGAACGTTTTTAAGGTTTCAAGCAATAATTTTGCAGGTACAGCTACACTGCCTTTGCTCTCTGAGTCTATTTCCAGTACGGCAGACATGGTAGTCTCCAGGTCGGATGCAGAAACTTTAAGCTCTGTATTATTTAATTCAAATAAAAAGTTGTCTAAAATAGGCAGGGTATTACTACTGTTAATAACACCGTTAAGCACCTGCAGCTGCTTTAGCAAATAAGAACTTGATACTATAAATTTCATCGTCTGTTTTTGTTTATTGAGAAAACACCTAATATTTTAGGCGAAGCAAATATATTGTAATCAAATTGAATTGGAAAATTTATTGATGGTAATTGCGACATAAAAAAGCGATTATAAATTTTACAGGAGCGTGAGGCGGACTCTAAGTAATTATAAAATCACACTGCAAGGTAAATTCAGGCCTGTTATTTAGTGCTTAAACTTCAGCCCGTGTTCTGTAAGCAGTGCGGTTAGCCTGGGTATACTGCTGTTACCAACGCCGTGCAGGCTTAAAATTTCTTTTTCTGTAAAACCGGAAAGTTCTACCGGGGTAGTAATATTATGTTGTGCCAGGGCACGCTGCGCCGGTGCCGAAAGCCTGTCGAAAATATGCTCTACTTTCTTCTGTTTACCCTTGGGTGTTTTAGCTTCGTTCTCTTTTATCCTGAAAATCACAATGCGCTTTATAAGGTTTACAGGCAGCGGTTCATCTACAGGAAATTGCACAGATCCCTTTCCCTGCCTGTAAACACTTAATTCATCGGCAAAGGCCTCATGGCCTGTGGGCGTGGCATAAAAACCTATGTGGCTTTTATAGCCGGCAAAATATACCAGTGGCCTGCCGTTTACCTTATAAGCCGGCATAGCATAACTAATACTTTCTATGGCATTAGGGGCAGTTTGTACAATAGTTTGCTGTAGCTGTAGTAACATTTCCTGTATGTTTTTAGGAAATGCAGCTATGTATTGTTCTACAGTATTCATGCGTTTTAGTAATTGGTTGCAATTATTTAAACGTCACTTTTTTTCTGTTGTTATTGTGGTGGTTGTTAATTTAAGATTAAAACATATACTTATCCCCACACAATAGGTAGCGCTAAAACCTTAATTTGCATGTACTGGGTAAATATTGCTTTAAAATATTTCTTAACTTTTCATAATCGCCATTATTTCCAAAATCATCCGTATTCCTATTAGTACCGGCAAATATTTCATCTCCACATGAAAAACAGATTTTTGCCATACCTGAAATTTTATTATCTTTCTTAAAGACAAGTATATCTCTATAATAATGAAGACACGTTGTTGCAGTGGGTTCACACTTATATTTTTCACTAAAAATTGAATCTATTGCATTAAGGTCTTTTTCATTAATGATGACCTTATTAGAGTAAACGTCTTCAATTGCTTTCAGGAATTTCTTGTCTGAAAGATCTAAAGGTAATGAAGACTCATAAACAGTTTTAATTTTTTTATCCCGTGAACTTAATGGCTTTCTGTCAGCAGTTCGGTCAAGCCAATCTTCCAGACTCAAGTCAATATGATAATATGTTACTTCATCAAAATTAAAAAATGGAAGGAATTGTTTTTTTAAAGGACAGTAATAACTTGTATCATTTACTTCAACGGAGTCGTTTCTTTCGCTTAAAATTATATCACCTATACTATCTTGTTGTAATACTTTATCTTTTTGGCATGAAATTAAAAATAGTAAACATAGTGATAGGAAGCAATTTTTCATTTCTGATTGATTATTATGATCTGACTAAAGTATAAAATTTCCCCTTTAAAAATCAAATAACCCCATTTGCTTATTTTCTACTACATGATAGCCGGGTTTTAACTTACCCGTTCGTAACAGGTTTACATAATTATGTGCCTGGCGGGTAGGCTCTGGTATACGGTGCTTCTGTATGCAGTTTTTCATTATGGCAAGGCTATCGGGTACCGACATTTTATGCCCGGGCGAAACATACACCGGGGTAACATTGTCTTTAGTGCGCAGTGCATAGCCTAAAAGTTCGTTCGCAGGGCTAATTATGGGGCTGCTGCTAAATTTCTGACTGCCAAGATCGGGGAAGTGCCCGTACAGCATGCTTTTGGCACAGCCTATAGTGGCATGGTTGGTAAGTACACCAAAGTGCGATGCAATGCCCATGCGGCGAGGGTGGGTAATACCCTGGCCGTCTAATATTACCACACCGGGCTTTGCAGGCAGTTGTTCCCACGCCTGTAAAAGTGCAGGTACTTCGCGAAAGCCAAGGTAACCGGGTAGGTACGGGAAGGTGGTTTTGGCAATAACTAAGGAGTAAGACTGTACCACCATTTCAGGATAGCTAAGCACTACTATGCCTGCATATATAACATCGGTATCCTTATTATGTGAAATATCTGCACCGGCAATGGTGGCAGTGTATTTAATGTCGGTTTGGTGTAACAGGCTGTGCCGCAACTCGTTTTGCAGGGTTGTAGCCTCGGTTATTGTAAAAGTTTCATAGTTAAGCATAAATATTCCTCTGTCATTCCATCAAATTTAACGATTAACTACCTTTTTAATGTAGTATATTTGCAAATATTCAGCCAAAATTAAAACGGCCCAACAATTATGATTTATTAAACATTTTAATCTTAGTAAATCTATATTTTTGGGATTTATCACACCACACAAGTATGCAAGCCGAAGAAGAAGGGGACAGAAAAGAACTGTACAGTTACCAGCAGGAAGACATAGATGCTATATTTACCAAGTTTGAAGGGAAAGCGGATAACTATCATTTACTGTACCAGTTACCTACCGGTGGGGGCAAGACTGTTATATTCTCTGAAATTGCCCGCCGCTTTATAGAAAAATACAAGCGTAAAGTATTGGTGCTTACCCACAGGATAGAGCTTAGCAAGCAAACATCTACCATGCTTAGCGGCTTTGGCGTAAAGAACACCATAATAGACAGCAATGTGAAGGAGCTGCCGTATGACAACGATTTTGAGTGTTATGTGGCAATGGTAGAAACGCTTAATAACCGCCTTAAAGACAAAAAATTCCACATGGATTATGTGGGGCTTGTAATTGTAGATGAGGCGCATTATAACAGTTTCCGTAAGCTTTTTACTTATTTTAAAAATTCACTGTTTTTGGGTGTAACAGCTACGCCGCTTAGCTCTAATATAGAGCTGCCCATGCACGAAACGTATGATGAGCTTATGGTAGGCGAACCTATAAAATCGCTTATAGATAAAGGTTTCCTTGCTAATGCTGCCATGTACGGGTATGATGTAGAGCTTACCTCGCTAAAGCTGGGTATTAATGGCGATTATACCGTTGCCTCGTCAGACGAATTGTACTCGCGCGTTGCCATGCAGGACCTGCTTTTGCAAACCTATGTAATGCGTTCGCGCGGTAAGAAAACGCTTATTTTTAATAACGGTATAAACACATCTTTATATGTGTACGAAACCTTTAGGGCAGCCGGGATGCCTATAAAGCACCTTGACAATAAGACTCCCGATATGGAGCGTAAAAAGATACTTACCTGGTTTAAGAAAACTCCCGATGCCATATTAACATCGGTATCTATCCTTACTACGGGTTTTGATGAACCCACGGTAGAGACTATTATACTTAACCGCGCCACACGTTCGCTTACGCTGTATTTCCAGATGATAGGCCGCGGATCGCGCAAGTTGCCGGAGAAGGATTTCTTTACGGTAATAGACCTTGGTAACAACGCCCAGCGTTTTGGCCTGTGGAGCGACCCTGTAGACTGGCAGTACATTTTTAAGAACCCCGACCAGTTCTTAGAGAACATCCGCAGCGATTCGGAGATCGAGAGCTACCACGTATATGTAATGCCCGCCGACGTTCGCGAAAAATTTGCCAAGAGCACCGATGTTGAATTTGATGTAGATGAAGAGTTTCGCCTTTCGGCAGAAAGAAAAGAGAAGCCAAAAGCAGTTATAGATAAGTCAATAGAGCAGCATGCAGTTATGTGTATAGTGAACAGCGAAAGCATTTCCCAGGCACGTAAACTGGCTAAAGAACTGGAGCCGGACATAGAATACCGTGTAAAGCAATATAGTAAACTACTTTCTAAAACGACTAAGAATTACAGGGAGTGGCTTGTAGAAGATTATAAAAACCGCCTTAATATAATGATAGGCCGTTTATTTATAAAATACCAAACCTTTGACGACGAAGATGATGAACCTGTAGAGTTAAAAAAGCTTTAACTGGTTTTCATCGCCTCTAGGTTTTGAAGATTTAGGAGGCTTTGCCTCCCCAAAAATAGTGCGGCCGCCATATTTATATGAGTTGTCGCGCTCTTTTTGTATAAGGGCATCAAAGTTTGTATTGGGTGTAAAGCTATTCTCGGCATTGCAGGACAGTTCTGATAGTTTTTGAATGGCCTGCATTTTATCGCTGTTGCCAATTTTTGCCCGCTGAATAGCAGATTGAAGCGTGTTTATAGTTTCATCAAAAACATTTACAGGCACCGGGAACGGATGCCCGTCTTTCCCACCGTGGGCAAAAGAGAAACGTGCAGGATCGTCAAATCGGGTAGGGGTGCCGTATATAACCTCGCTTACCAGTGCGAGCGATTGAACCGTTCTTGGCCCCATACCTTTCAGCATCAGTAAACCTTCAAAATCTTCGGGCTTGTTTTCGTGAGCCACCCACAGCATAGCGCCCAGGCGTTTCATGTTTACATCTTTCATCCTAACGTCATGATGGTTAGGCATAACGAGATGGTTAATTTCTTTTATTATTTTATCAGGGTGCTCGTTTAAGATCAGTAACGATTTTTCACGGGTTTCGGCAGCGGTAGCAGCAGTAAGGTTTAATATCTTACCTTGGTTTTCGCCATAAATAAAAGTATGCGGCTCGTTAATAAACGACTTTAAATTTTCGCTGTGCCAGTGGTAACGCCTTGCTGTACCGGTATTGTTATTCATACCCTGCTGTATAACGCACCAGTCGCCCTGGGCATTTACAATAAAATTATGCTGGTATAGCTGGAAGCCATCCTGTATGGCGGTATTGTCTACCTTGGCGGTAAGGCGGCTTAGCCCGGCCAGTTCCACGCCGTTAAGCCCGGTGCGGTTGCCCACAGCTATTAGCTCTTCGGGTGTTTTGGTGGAATGTTTGCCCTTGCCACCGCAAATGTAAATTCCCAGCTCTTTAGCATGCGGGTTAACCGACCGCTTTAACGCCCCGAGCACCGATGTTGTAATGCCCGATGAATGCCAGTCCATACCCATAACTGCCCCGAAACTCTGAAACCAGAAAGGGTTAGCCAGTTTGCTTATAACCTCGGCAGTAGAAAATTCCATAGCAATGGTCTCTACAATGGCAAGGCCCAGCTTAGCCATCCTTTCAGACAGCCAGGGCGGTACATGCCCGCCATGTAGGGGTAAGTCAGCAGAGCCGGATCGTTTCATTTGTTTTTAGTTAAAAGTTGCAGAGTAGCAAAGTTACAAAGTTTTTACCCTGTTATGCCTTCAGAAATTTTATGTAATATAGAGGTGCGCTAATGGAATATTGGGAAACAGAAAAGGGAACCTTTCGGCTCCCTTATAATTAATCTTTTTTCTCTTTATCCTTGTCTTTATCTTTATATTTTTCAAGGAGTTTTTTATTAAAGTCGTCTTCAACCTTTTTGAGCTTTATAAGCTTTACCGATCCTATAGCAGGCTTAAGGTCTATTATCAGTTTTTTTCTCAGGTTAAATAACTCTTCATCAGCTGCCTGAAATTTTTCAAGGTATACCTGTGCCTCTTTTTCGCTCATTTTATCGAGCGCACCGTTGCCAATTTGCTTAATAAGAGGCTTTATCTTATTGTGCCTTATGTTGTACTGCTTCTCTTCGTAAGCATTATATATGGGCCAAAATTTTTCGGATTCCTCTGTAGTAAGTTTAAGCTCTGTAGTAAGGAAAGATACTTTAAGCGCTTTTATCTGTGCCCTTTTTTCTTCATGGGTCTGGCTAAATCCTGTTAAGGTAAAAAGCAACAATATGGGAAGTAACGTTTTTATTTTCATGGTATTAATATATTGAGTAAACATCTTCGGTAGCAAGGTATTCTTCTATAGCTTCATCGCTTATGGCAATGGTTTGTTCAAGTTCATCTATATCCTGCTGGTCCAGGTTTTGCATCAGGTCATACGAGTTTACGTTAACCTGGTACATAAGGTAATTTTCTATGGCTGCGTCATCGGGCAGGGCAGGAGTGGTTTTTTGCTGGGTATTGGTGTAAAATATGCCCAGCGTTGCCATTACTGCAAATCCGGCTGCTGCAGAGAACCATACGGGTTTACGTTTGTATAACGGAACCACCTTAACTTCCGGTTTAGGCAATTGCTGCATAAGCCTTTCGCTAAAGCTTTCAAAATAACCATCGGGAGTGGTAAACCCAAGTTTTATTTTTTGTTCTTCGTTTAACTTAAAATTGTTCATAGCATTAAGACTTAATTAATTATAAAAGGTTTAATGGTGGTTTATATAATCTTCAATTTTTTTTACTGCATGGTGGTAGGATGCTTTTAATGCCCCTACCGATGTGCCTAAAATCTCTGATATATCTTCATACTTTAAATCCTCAAAATATTTCATTTTAAAAACCAGCTGTTGTTTTTCCGGCAATGCGGCTACCGCTTTTTGCAGCTTTAACTGCAACGCATCACCTTCAAAATAGTCATCTGCCTCAAGGTTATTAAGTGCTCTTTGGTTTACTTCTTCGTTGCTTATGTGATTCTTTTTAGCCTTTTGGCTAATAAAGGTCAGCGCCTCATTAGTGGCAATGCGGTACATCCACGAAAAAAGTTTGCTCTCTCCCTTAAATCCGGCAAGGTTCCTGAATATTTTTATAAACGTATTTTGCAGCACGTCATCAGTATCGTCATGGTCCAGCACTATGGTGCGAATATGGCTGTACAACGGCCTGCTGTATTGGGCCACAAGCTGCTTAAAGGCAGTATCCTGTGTTTTAGGGTGCAACAGCTGTGCTATGAAGGCCTTTTCGTCGTGCAAAGTGTAACCATTTTTATATAAGACTAAAGTTACGGCAAAAGGTTTAATGGGGTAGTAACTATATCGAAATAATTGATTTTACTGCCGTAAAGTGCCGTGTTTTATACAAAGTTTACTATACATTGTTTTTTACTTACTACAGTAAATTGTATTTTTGGGTTTTAAACATAATTATGGTCAATACAGTTATTTTTGATATGGACGGCGTTATTGTAGATACAGAACCCGTACACTATTATTCCTACCACAAACATTTTAAAGAGCTTGGTATAGAGGTGTCTGATGAAATGTACGGTACTTTCACAGGATTTTCTACCAAGAATACCTACCAGGCGGTTAAGCAACAATTTAACCTGCCGCATGAGGTAGATGCTCTTATAGCCGTAAAACGTGAAATTTTTAACAATGCTTTTGATGAAAAAGCCGACCTTGAATTGCTTCCGGGCGTACGAAACCTTATTGTAAACCTGTATGAAAGTGGTTTACAGCTGGTCCTGGCATCATCGGCATCGCATGTTACCATACAACGAATATTTAACCGCTTTAAACTGCACGAATACTTTACCCATATAGTGAGCGGAGAAGAATTTCCGCAGTCTAAGCCGCACCCTGCAATTTTCCTGAGGGCTGCCGAATTATCGGGTTCACCGGTAAATGAGTGTATTGTTATAGAAGACAGCACCAATGGTATAAAGGCTGCAAAAGCTGCCGGTATTTTTTGCGTGGGCTACAAAAGTGAAAACTCTGTACTGCAGGAAATATCTATTGCAGATATGACTATTAACCATTTTGATGAGTTGAATGCAGGGATTGTGAGGGAACTAATATAGTTTTCAGTCGCAGTCGCAGTTTTTAAACGATAAACAGTATAATATATTCAGGCAAAACGTTAAACCTGAAACAAAAATAATAATGAAGAAAGCCGTAATTTTTGATATGGACGGTGTTGTGGTAAATACCGAACCGCTGAGCCATACTGCCAATATGAAGTTCTATAAATCATTAGGCATAGATGTAACCGATGAGGTGTATTCTACCTTTATTGGCAATTCAGATAAAAACATTATCCAGAAAATAGTTGACCTGTATAAAGTAGAAACCGATAAGGAAGTGCTTTTAGGCCAGTGCCTTGATTATTATTGCGATGAATTTGATAACGACCCTAACCTTGAACTGATGCCGGGCGTAAAAGACCTTATTATAGATTTGCATACCAATGGTATGACCATACTGTTAGCATCATCATCGTCTAAAGTTAAGATAAACAGGGTATTTACACGCTTTGGGCTATACCCGTACTTTAGCCATATAATCAGCGGTCAGGATTTTGAATTCTCTAAGCCACACCCTGCTATATTTTTAGAAGCAGTAGTAAAATCGGGCTTTACAGCCGAAGAATGTATTGTCATAGAAGATAGTACCAACGGTATTAAAGCTGCAACATCTGCAGGCGTATATTGCATTGGCTACAAAAGCGAAGAAGATTCTTTGCAGGATACTTCTTTAGCCAATGAAGTTATTACCGATTTTAAAGAACTGAGTTTCGAAAGAATAAGGGATATAAATTAAGTTGAAAGTTTAATGTTTAAAAAGTTTAAAGTTAGGTACACTCAAAACTGAAAAGCGGGATGAGCCTGATAAATTATAGTATAAAAAACTGAACATGACAACTAAAACAAATAACACAATTCGCGCCGTAATATTTGATATGGATGGGGTAGTGGTTAATACCGAACCCATAGGCTACCGTGCTAATGGCGAATTGTTTAAATCGCTCAATATTGTGGTGCCCGACGAGGTATACGCTACGTTTATAGGCAGTTCTGACAAGAACAATATGCAGCGTATTAAAGATCTGTATAATCTTGAGCACACCCGCGAGCAGCTCCTCGACGAAAAATACAAGTATTATTACCAGATCTTTGATACTGCAACCGATCTTGAGTTAATGGCTGGTGTAAAAGACCTGATAGTAAACCTGCACAGTAACGGTATGAAGCTTATACTGGCATCGTCGGCTACGAAACGCAAAATAGGTAAAGTGTTTGAGCGCTTTAATCTGCACCCTTATTTTGACCATGTAATAAGCGGCGAGGATTTCGAATTCTCCAAACCCCATCCGGCTATTTTTCTGGAGGCAGTAGCGAAGTCGGGCTTTAGTGCCCATGAATGTGTTATTATAGAAGACAGCGCGAACGGCATACAGGCTGCAAAAGCCGCAGGCGTATATTGTATAGCTTACCAAAGCGGGCATGGGCTGCCTCAGGACACTACCGGTGCCGATGTTATTATTACCGATTTTGCTGCACTTGATTATGCTAAGATCAGGGATATAAAATAATTCAGGGTTTAACATATACCAGCTTCAAATAAAAAGATATATTGCAGCGTTAAAGCACTTATAACACACGCTGTATGAATGTAAAGCTTAAAAAGGGTTTAAAAATTACCGGCAGGGTGCTGCTTGGTATCGTGGCTTTTATTATTATCTATTTTATTGGGGTGTTCGGGCTGTCGCGCATCATGGTAAACAGCGAACCGGAAGAGGGTGGCGATGTTGCCATTTACATAAACTCTAACGGGGTGCACACCGATATTGTAGTCCCCATTAAAAACAATGTAAAAGACTGGACCAAAGATATTCTCTATACCCAAACCACATCTAAAGACAGCATTGCAAAATACATAGCTTTTGGCTGGGGCGATAAAGGTTTTTACCTTGATACACCGCAGTGGAGCGACCTTAAAGCCAGTACAGCATTTAAGGCGGCATTTTATTTAGGCACATCCGCCATGCACACACGCTTTTATAAAGATATGAAAGAGGATGACGAGTGCGTAAAGATAATCATCACACAAAAAAATTACCAGGATCTTGTGGCTTATATTACCGATAGCTTTCAGTATGATAACGGTAAAAAAGTATTGTGGATACAAAACCACAGCTACGGCCGCTATGATGCCTTTTATGAAGCTAAGGGGAAATACAGCCTCTTTTACACCTGCAACACCTGGGCTAACTGTGCCCTTAAAGCCGCCCATCAAAAAGCCGCATTATGGACACCTTATGACAAGGGGATATTTTTGCATTATCGTTAGTAGTTGCAAAGTTACAAAGTACAGAGTGGCAAAGTTTCATGGCTTCAATAGTTTCAGAGTTATTCACTTTAAATACTTTGCGACTTTGTAACTCTGTAACTCTGCTACTCTGAAACTTTGCTACTTCTTTGGCATTATTGTTGAATACTTCTTCTCCATGAAATACATACTTAAAACCTTATACATTGCGCTTTTGTTCCTGTCTTTTGGCTTTATGCAGGCTCAGGATTACATAAAAGTAGATAACACCGTAAAAGCATATCCTAAATTTAACGACCTGGATAAGCTTGCAGACCAGATCAGTAAAGATTTTAAAGACGATACCTCCAAAGCCCGTGCCCTTTTTACATGGATAGCTACCAATGTAAAGTATGACCTTGCTGCTTACGGGGTTAATGAGCACCCTGTAGCATTCTCCTATTCAACCGAAGCAGAAAAGATAGCCAAGCAAAAACAATTTAAGGAAGCACTTGCCCTAAAAACCTTGAAAACTAAAAAGGGGGTATGCGAAGGGTATTCAACTTTGTATGTAGTACTTGCCGAAAAAGCAGGGCTGGAAGCCGTTATGGTTCCCGGCACGTCTAAGTCGCACCCTACGCATATTGGTAAAGCGCCCGGTGCCAGCGATCACGCGTGGAACGCTGTTAAGATAAATGGGGAGTGGAAATTGCTCGATACCACCTGGGGTGCCGGAGTGGTTACCGGAGAAAAGCCTGCCTTTACCTTTAAGTTTAACGATGGCTACTTTTTTGCCGATCCTGATGTATTCTTCCTGAACCATTATCCGGACGATACCAAATGGTTGCTGACAAAAAAATCGGGTGAGGAGTTTACAAACCTGCCTTTGTATTATGGCAATTACCTTATGGGTGGCTATGATTTTGTAAGCCCAAAAACGGGAATATTTACGGATAAGAAATATAATATTATCCCGTTTAAGATTAAGAACTTAAAGCCGGGGGAAAACGTGCATTACGCCTTTAGCAAAGACAGGAAAATTGTGCCGGTAACTCCAAAAATTAATGGCGATACCGCCGAGTTTGATGTGCCGCTCGATGCAGCATCAAACGGTACGCTTACGGTATACATCAACCAAAAATCGGTGGCGGCTTACAGGATAAACCGCTAACCTATTTCACATATACTTTACAGCCGGATTTGCTAAGGAAATTAAAAGTTTTCTTGCGTCCGGCTTTCATTTTTTGTGCAGAAATAGTACATTAGCAGAAAATCCGTTTACACTATATGTCCGAAGAAAATCAGTATACCGAAGATAACATACGATCACTCGACTGGAAAGAGCACATCCGTATGCGGCCCGGTATGTATATTGGTAAGTTGGGCGACGGTTCTTCGCCCGACGATGGTATTTATATCCTTATAAAAGAGGTAATTGATAACTCTATAGATGAGTTTGTAATGGGTACCGGCAAGACTATCGAGGTTACGTTAAAGGATAAAACCGTTAGCGTGCGCGACTTTGGCCGTGGTATCCCGCTGGGTAAAGTGATAGATGTTGTATCTAAAATGAATACCGGTGGTAAATACGACAGTAAAGCCTTTAAAAAATCGGTAGGATTAAATGGGGTAGGTACAAAGGCTGTTAATGCGCTGTCTAATTATTTCAGGGTAGAGTCGGTTAGGGATAACCAGCTTAAGGCTGCCGAATTCAGCGCAGGCAACCTTACTATTGAAGAAGATGTTACCGAAACTACCAGGCGCAAGGGTACCAAAGTTATTTTTACCGCCGATGAGGCCATCTTCAAAAACTACAAGTACCGTAACGAGTACATTATAAAAATGCTTAAAAATTATTGTTACCTTAATACGGGGCTAACAATAATTTATAACGGCGAAAAATATTTTAGCGAAAACGGGCTTAAAGACCTCCTTGGCGAAACCATTGCTGAAGACGACCGTATTTATGACATTATCCACCTTAAGGATGAAGACATAGAGATTGCCATGACGCACAGTAAAACCCAGTACAGCGAAGAATATTATTCGTTCGTAAACGGGCAAAACACCACGCAGGGCGGTACCCACTTAGGGGCTTTCCGTGAGGCTATTGTGCGCACTATTAAAGAGTTTTACAACAAAAATTTTGAAGCGTCAGATATCCGTAAGTCTATCGTGAGTGCCATAAGCGTTAAGGTAGAAGAGCCGGTATTTGAGTCGCAGACCAAAACCAAGCTTGGTTCTACCGATATGGGCCCCGAGGCGCCATCGGTACGTACCTTTGTGAACGATTTTGTAAAAAACAAGCTCGACAACTTTTTACACCGCAACCCGGAAGTAGCCGATGCGCTGCTTAAAAAAATACTACAGGCCGAACGTGAGCGTAAAGAACTTAGCGGCATACGTAAACTGGCACGCGACAGGGCCAAGAAAGCCAGCGTGCACAACAAAAAGCTGCGCGATTGCCGTGTACACTTAACCGATGCCAAGAACCCGCGAAGCATGGAAAGCACCATGTTTATTACCGAGGGGGATTCGGCTTCGGGGTCTATTACCAAGAGCAGGGACGTTAATACTCAGGCGGTATTTAGCCTTAGGGGTAAGCCGCTTAACTCATATGGCATGACCAAGAAGATAGTGTATGAGAACGAAGAGTTTAACCTGCTTCAGGCAGCACTCGATATTGAAGAGGAAATGGAAAACCTGCGCTACAACAACATTGTGATCGCTACCGATGCCGACGTTGATGGTATGCACATCCGCCTGTTGCTGATTACGTTCTTCCTGCAATTTTTCCCCGAACTGATTAAAGAAAACCATCTTTATATATTGCAGACACCGTTATTTCGTGTCCGTAATAAAAAGGAAACCATATATTGTTATAGCGAAGACGAGCGTAAAGCCGCTATGGAAAAGCTGAAAGGCAAACCCGAGATAACGCGATTTAAAGGTTTGGGAGAGATAAGCCCCGATGAGTTTAAGCACTTTATAGGACGCGATATACGATTGGATCCTGTAATGCTGGATAGTGCCACATCGATACAAAACCTATTGGAATTTTATATGGGCAAGAATACACCCGACAGGCAGGAATTTATCATCAATAACCTGAAGGTGGAACTGGACGCGGTGGAGTAAATTGTTTAATTATGGGATGGAAAATATTCACAACATTCATTAAAGATACGGGGGAAATAACTATAAATGAAGAACTTGTAAAATCGTTAGGATTCAGAGACTTCATTTTTGTTGAAGAAACTAATTTTTGTGAAAGTCCTGAAGAAGGTGAGTTGTATATATCTAATTATAAAGGAAATTTATTAATAGCAAATGCTGATTTGTTATGGCAGTTTACCAAGACTCAGGTTTCAAAAACTGAAGAATTATTTACAGGTAGATTTCCAAATCATCAGATAATATCCGTTAATTTAGGATATGGCACATACTTTTCTGTTATCGATTGTGCGAAAAAAATAAGGGTTAGGGAAGTTGGCGATGCTATATATCAGGACATAGGTTTACCATTGCCTGAGGAAATTTATCTCCTATCTCAGCAATTGATTGATAATGACGAATTAATTGAGATGGAAAATGAATTGACCGAAGATGAAATTAAAAATCAGATTCAGTCTGTTTTAGCATATGAGACGGTATTCGAACTTACAAAACGAATTTTCGGTAAAAGATATGATGAATTAGAATTGTCCGAATACAATATTAAGAGTTATAAATTTCAGAATTTCGTGATTGATTCAGTTAATGATTATGGGGTTAAAGCTGAAATGCAATTTATAAAATAGGAGTATTTAGAGCGGAAAATACATGGACGAAGACAATTTAGAGCCTTTAGAAGGAGAACATTTTTACAACAGGGACGACCGTAATGATGCCGGGGAAACCATTACGAAGGTAACCGGTATGTACAAGGAGTGGTTTTTGGATTACGCATCATACGTAATCCTGGAACGTGCCGTACCCGCTATTGAAGACGGCTTTAAGCCGGTGCAGCGCCGTATAATGCACTCGTTGCGCGAGCTTGATGATGGCCGCTATAATAAAGTGGCTAACGTGGTGGGGCATACCATGCAATACCACCCGCATGGCGACGCAAGTATAGGCGACGCTATGGTGCAAATAGGCCAGAAAGAATTACTTATAGATACCCAGGGTAACTGGGGTAACATACTTACGGGCGACGGTGCTGCGGCATCGCGTTATATAGAGGCGCGGCTTAGTAAGTTTGCGCTTGAGGTATTATACAGCCCCAAGATTACGCCATGGCAATCATCTTACGATGGCCGCCGAAATGAGCCTATAAACCTTCCGGTAAAATTCCCATTGCTGTTGGCACAGGGGGCAGAAGGTATTGCGGTAGGTTTATCTACCAAAGTGCTTCCGCATAATTTTAACGAGCTTATAGATGCTTCTATTAAAATATTAAAAGGCAAGCCGTTTACCATTTATCCCGATTTTCCCACGGCCGGCATTGCCGATGTATCTAATTACAACGACGGTATGCGCGGGGGCAGGGTAAGGGTACGTGCCAGGATTTCGCAATTAGATAAAAGTACACTGGTTATTACTCAGATACCATTTAGTACTAACACTGGAACTTTAATAGAAAGCATTCTTAAAGCCAACGAAAAAGGCAAGCTTAAAATAAAGAAAATAGAAGATAATACTGCGGCCGATGTGGAGATCTTAATTCACCTTCCGCCGGGGGTATCGCCCGATAAAACTATCGATGCGCTGTTTGCCTTCACGGCCTGCGAAACATCGGTTGCGCCACTGGGTTGCGTTATCGAGAACCATAAACCGTTGTTTGTTGGCGTAAGCCACATGCTTACCATATCTACTCACCGTACGGTAGACCTGCTAAAACGCGAGCTCGAAATCCAGCTTGATGAGTTGGAGGAAAGCTGGCACTTCCAGTCGTTGGAACGCATCTTTATAGAGAACCGTGTGTACCGCGCCATGGAGGAAGAAGAAACATGGGAAGGCGTTATCCGCGCTATTGATGAAGGTTTGAAGCCTTTTACCGGCCACCTTAAAAGGGCGGTAACAGAGGAGGATATTGTTCGGCTGACAGAAATACGGATTAAACGTATTTCTAAATTCGACATCAACAAAGCCGAGGAAAAGATAGAAGCTTTGGAAGGCGAAATAGAACAGGTTAAGCATCATTTAGAACACCTTGTTGAGTTTGCCATAGATTACTTTAGCGGACTTAAAGAGCGTTACGGTAAAGGCCGCGAGCGTAAAACGGAGATACGCAGTTTTGACACTATTGAAGCTACGAAGGTTGTACTTCGTAATACCAAACTGTACGTAAACCGCGAAGAAGGCTTTGTAGGTACCGGACTTAAGAAAGACGAATATGTAGCCGACTGTAGTGATATTGATGATGTTATTGTGTTTCTGCGTGATGGCAGCATGGTAGTTACCAAGGTAGATGTAAAAACCTTTGTGGGTAAAGACATTATACATATCGCAGTGTTCGATAAGAACGACAAGCGCACTATTTATAACATGATATACCGCGATGGTAAAAGCGGGCCATCATATATAAAACGCTTTAACGTGTCGGGTATAACGCGCGATAAAGTATACGACCTTACCGCGGGTACGGCAAACTCTATGGTATTGTATTTCTCGGATAACCCT
>Ga0247814_10000607_pt1 | contig 27027 bp, 27 predicted proteins | sample UWRJL179409R1_FD_179947 | JGI IMG/M metagenome (GOLD analysis project Ga0247814, IMG submission 179947) | Plant litter microbial communities from Arlington Agricultural Research Station in Wisconsin, United States - UWRJ-L179-409R-1 | ecosystem: Environmental > Terrestrial > Plant litter >... | reverse complement strand
ATAGCGTATTTTTCAGTATATACAAATGAGAATTCTTTTACATTTGCAGAATGGAAAAGAATGCATACAGCATATTCGAGAGCGAGCTGAAAGTGAGACCAGATGATATAGATATGTTTAACCATGTACATAACAGTAAATACTTCGACTATGTACTTGCTGCCCGTTACGAGCAGATGGAAACATTTTACAAAATGCCCATGGAAAGCTTCCTTGAAAGTGGTTTTGGCTGGGTAGTACGCACCGCACATGTAGATTTTAAACGTCCCCTTATTCTTGGTGATGTGATTAAAGTACGCACCGGCATCCTCACTATCAATGAAAAAGGCTGCAGGGTTCAGTTCGAAATTGAAACTGTACGTACCGGAAAAATTGCATCAGACGGTTATTTTGATTATGTCCTGATCGACATTCATTCCGGTAAAGGCTGTAAAGTTAACGAAGAAATGATCAAAGCTTATTCTATTTAAGCCACTTTATCTCCGCTCCCCGGGATATATCCCAAACCAGGTGTTAACCAATGCAACAGGAAAACCCTGGAATACCTGTAGTTAAAAGGAGAAAACACGAAAACCGTCAACAGCAGAATCCCTACATAATACCATAAGTTATCATAGACCAGTGGCAACCCTAATACATAGGTGGCCACACTCGCAGAGATCATTTCAGCTACATTCATCGCGTAGCTGATAAACATCGATACGTAGAAGAATCCCGGTTCTCTTTCAAAACGCAATCCGCAATGCGGACAATATTCATTTGTAATCTGCCCCTTAAAAGAAAGTGAATACATATTGCCGGTGAAGATATCACCCTGTCTGCATCGTGGACATTTACATTTTACTACGGCTTCGAATTTTGAGATCGGTTTCATGGTGTTCGTATTTACAATACAAAGGTACATTATAGTTATACCCAAATTTATGACCTATGTCATATTCAGTTTTTAACAATCTTACCACGGATAAGTTTGATCTCCCCCGCCTCTGCCAGTTTTTTGATGGTTCTGATCACCGTCTCTACCCTTAGTCCGCTCATATCTGCCAGTGCCTGCCGCGTTATCTTCAGCACCGCATCTTTTTCCAGATCACGGCACAGGTAAGTGATCAGCGTACGCAAGCGGTGATCTGCCTGCTCATTCGCCAGTTCCTCCAGCATCATCGATTTATAAAACAGTCGGTTACTTAAGGTATGGATCAGGTTCATACTAAAATCCCGGTCCTCTTCCAGGAACTTCAGGAAACCTGCTTTGTCCACCATCACCAGTTCACAGTCTTTAGACACAATCGTATAAGCCAGATAAGGGCGATCCAGTAGTAAGGCCGGCTCACCAAAATATTGCTTTGCCTTAAAGATGCCCTGGATAAACTCCTTCCCCTCCTCATTTACCGTGACCATCCGCACTTCACCAGTCATAATAAAATAGACGTAACGGGGATGATGTCCGGGTTCATAAATCACCTCTCCCTTTTTATGGCGACTAATTTTAAAATGATGATCTGCTAAATATTTACTGAACATGGATCAAAAGTAGGCAAGATGGGTGATTTGACAACCCTGACCGAAAAAAAATATCAATCACCATAAAGCTGTAGCGAAAAATTAAAGATACTTTTACGCTACAAAACCCTAAAATCAAATAATTTATGACGAAAACGCTTACTCAAAAACTGACTGCCTTATCAGTTGTAGTTTTATTAGGAACTTCTTTGCAATTGCACGCGCAGGTTTCTGCTGAGGGTCCTGATTACGTACCAGACGGAAACAACCTGGTAAAGATGAACGTTGCTGCACTGGCATTGAAAAACTTCTCTTTCCAGTATGAACGTGCCATAGGAAACAAAATGTCAGTGGCCATGGGCTTCCGTTTCATGCCTAAAGGAGACATTCCCTTTAAAGGAGGTATCAAAGATCTGGTAGACGATGAGCAGACTAAAAATACAATTGAAACCTTTAAAACTTCTAACATTGCCATTACCCCTGAGGTAAGATTTTATATGGGCAAAGGTGTATTTCAAGGATTTTACCTGGCGCCCTTCTTACGCTATGCAAAATACAACGCCGAAGGACCCTTTGATTTTGACGTTACCTTAACGAATGGTACCAATACACAAACCTTCACTCAATCGGTATTCTTTAAAGGTGGTGTAAATACTTACACAGGCGGTGTGCTAATTGGTGCACAATGGAAATTGAGCAAACTCGTTTACCTGGACTGGTGGATCCTTGGTCCGAGTTATGGTTTCTCTAAAGGAGGAATAGCTACACAGAAATCATTGAATGCTTTAGAGCAACAAGAACTCAGAAAGCAGATTGGCGATTTTGTAGACGATCTTCCGATTGTTAAAGCCACTTATAACGTAGATGGCAATGGTGCTAATATCGACTTTAAAGGTCCATGGGCAGGTGCCAGAGCTGGTCTTAACGTAGGCTTCAGATTCTAAAACCCAGAGGAAACATTTCCTGATCAATCTGATCATTCCATCAGCTGTCGGAGAATTTCCTTAGCTGTAAGCTAAAGATTAAAACATATAAGGCCTGCAAGAAATCAATCTTGCAGGCCTTTATCATTTAACAGGTTTAATATGTTCAGCTATTCCCCTTAGGGCAAGAACAATTAGCCAATCGTTTCTTTCACCAGTTTTGTATAAAAGTCATTCAGCTTCATGCCCGAAGCAGCTACCTGCTGAGGAATAAAGCTCGTAGCTGTCTGACCCGGTATCGTATTGATCTCAATAAAATAGAAATCTTCTTCATCACCCGTCAGGATAAAATCAATACGCACCACTCCCCTGCAGTTCAGTTTCATATAAATCGCCGTAGCAATTTCTTCCACACGTTTTTTCGTTTCCGGTCTGATCGGTGCAGGCGTAGTTTCTGTAGCTACCCCCGGTGTGTATTTCGCCTCAAAATCGAAAAACTCCTTAGCCGTCTCTACCTCTGTCGCCGGTAAAACAGTCACTTTTCCATCCAGCTTCACCACCCCTACCGTGAACTCACGACCTTCGATAAACTCTTCAATCAGGATTTGTTTGTCCTCCTTAAACGCTTTGTCCAATGCCGACTGCAAGTCGTAAGGATTTTTCACCTTGCTCATACCAATGCTGCTGCCACCATTGTTCGGCTTCACAAAATAAGGGAACTGCAGTGTGTCCTTAATTTCCGCCAGACTGTATTTACCATTCTTAAAAATCTGCATAGACTTAGCCACAAACAGATTAGGGATATCCTGTACAATCGACTTTGTATAACCCTTGTTCATGGTTACTGCTGAAGTCAGCGCATCACAAGTCGTATAAGGCAGACCAATCATATCAAAATAGCCCTGTAGTTTACCATCTTCTCCCGGCGAACCGTGGATCGCGATAAACACCCCATCAAACGTGATCTTGCGCCCTTTGATCGTCACTGAAAAATCATTTCTGTCCACCTCTATTTTCATAGAGTCTACAGGTTCATGATACCAGGTCAGATCTGTCAGCATTATTTTGTAAACATCAAACTTGTCAGTATCAAGGTTATGCGCAATTGTTGCAGCACTTTTTATCGATATTACCCATTCTCCCGTAGTACCACCAGTTAATAAGGCTATTGTTTTCTTCATCAGAATATATATAAGATATGCCCCAAAAATATTAAATAGTTCAGTCAGATATGATTTAAATTCCGATAAAATATTTTTTTAATCTAAATTTGAACAAAAATACCTAACACATCAAATCAATAAATGGCTAATTTCATCACCTACTTACGGACTAAATCCTTCAGAAACAACCTTTTCGTCGCCATTATCACTGTTGTAGTCTTGCTCATTACTGCATTCTTCAGCTTAAGATATTATACCAAACATGGCCAGGGATTGAATGTTCCTGCAGTAAAAGGTCTTGCATTTAGTCAGGCTGTAGCTAAACTCGAAGAGCTTGGCCTGCGATACGAAGTAGATTCTGCCTATATTATGGATATGCCCCCAGGTACTGTGATAGATCAGGATCCCGAAGCCGATACCTTTGTAAAAGATAACAGAACAATCTATTTAACCATTAACCGTGCTACTGCACCTACCGTTAAATTTCCAGATATACAATTTAAATCATTTATTGAAGCACAGTCTATCATTAGCAGTTTCGGCTTAAAAGTAGGCGATACCGTTTATAAAGCAGATGTGAGCAGAGATGTGGTATTGGATGTATCCTTTGGCGGTCAACCTGTCAAACCAGGAGACATTATCCCTAAAGGCAGTAAGATAGACCTGTTATTGGGCGATGGTGGCGGAAATGAGGAAGTAGAAATCCCTAACCTGCTTGGCTTTACCAAAGATGAGGCTGCCTTCTCTTTAAGAGGCTCTAACCTGAAATTAGGCGAAATTACTTATGATGGAGATATTACCGATACCGCAAATGCCGTTATTGTAGCACAGAGTCCTGTACTTTCAGATACGGTAGCTACTGTAAAAATAGGTACACCAGTAAATATCACCCTGTCAAATAAAAAAACAAACTAGATTCCGACCAATCTCATGACTACCGAAAACACGACCAGCAAAAAAAAACCAACCACTAAAATTGTATTGATCATTTTATTAGTCCTCCTTATCGGTGGGGGCTTTTATGGCTTCAGTCTCTATAAACTGTTCTTCTCCCCTAACATTACAGGCAAAGAGAAATACCTTTATATCAAAACTGGCGGTACGATGGATGATCTGATGCGTGAGATCAAGACGAAAGACCTGTTGAAAGACTACGGTACTTTTGTGGAGGCTGCAGCAAAAATGGATCTCGTGAACCAACGCCTTAAACCAGGTCGTTATAAACTGACTAAAAACATGAACAACAGAACCCTGATCAATACCATCAAATCCGGTAATCAGGATCCTGTGAAACTAAAATTCCAGAACATCAGGAAAAAAGAAAACTTTGCCGGTTATTTATCAAAAAGTTTGGAAGCAGATTCTTTGAGCTTCCTGAAAGTCCTTGACTCTGCCGCCCTCGTAGAGAAATACGGTTTCACTACCGATAATATCTACACCATGTTTGTGCCCAACACTTACGAGATGTACTGGACTACTACGCCTATTGAATTTTTCGACAGGATGCAAAAAGAATATACCAAATTCTGGAACGCTGAACGTAAACAAAAAGCAGCAGCTTTAAACCTTACGCCACAGCAAGTAACCATCCTCGCTTCTATCGTAGACGGTGAAGCGATCTTTGATAAAGAAATGCCCATTATTGCCGGTTTGTACCTTAACCGCTTAAACAGAGGCATTCTTTTACAAGCAGACCCTACAGTAATCTTCGCTAATAATGATTTTACCGTAAAAAGGGTAACCAATGCCTTGTTAAGAACAGAATCTAAATACAATACCTACAAATACGCTGGCCTGCCTCCGGGACCTATTATGATGCCCAGCATTAATGCCATTGATGCCGTACTCAACAAAAACGACAACAACTATATTTACATGTGCGCTAAAGAAGACTTTTCAGGCTACCATGCCTTTGCTGAGACTAAAGCTGAGCACGAGAAAAATGCCAATAGATACCGCGCCGCTTTGAACAAGCGCAATATATTCAGATAAGATGCACACACACAGCACTAAGATAAGAGTAAGATACAGTGAGACAGATCAGATGGGTTACGTTTATAACGGTAACTATGCCCAGTACTATGAAGTAGGCCGCGTAGAAATGTTGCGCAGCCTCGGGATGACTTATGGCGGTATGGAAGAATACGGTGTGATGATGCCCTTACTCGAACTGAAATGTAAGTTTATCAAACCTGCTTTATACGATCAGGAGCTGACCATTAAAACGACCGTTAAAGATTTACCAGGCGTAAGAATTATCTTTGACTATGAGATCTTTAATGAAGCCGAAGAGCTGATCAATATCGGTTCTACAACCCTGGTGTTTTTCGATATGGAGAAGAAAAGACCCTGCCAGCCCCCTGCCTATTTTATGGATAGAATCTTACAATACTATGTTTAGTGTATATTTGGTAAATGAATTGGGTACATCATCAATTATTAAAGCTAAAACTCTATTCTCTATTTATAGACTGGACTAAAGTCTACGTGCTGCCGGGCTTTAGCCCTTTACCGTTATATACCATCGCTTCTTTCTTTTTTCAGGAGATCGGTAAAGATTCGCTCGTGAATAAGGCTTCTTCCCTGGCCTATAACTTCATGCTCGCTATCTTTCCCGGCATCATCTTCCTTTTTACCCTCATACCCTTTATCCCGAAGCGTATCGGCTTCCAGGATCAATTAATGGTCTTGTTTAAGCTCATCCTGCCTTCGCAGGCATTTGAAGCCTTTGAAGCTACCCTAATAGAGATCGTGAAGATCCAGAACGGGAAGTTACTCTCCTTCGGTATATTCCTCTCCGTCTTTTTTGCCACCAACGGCGTGCATAACCTGATGAGAGCCTTTAATAAGTCGTCATTAATTGTAGAAACGCGCAGCTGGTTAAAACAGCGCTTTATTGCGCTGGTGCTTACGTTTATCATTGCTTGTTCTCTGATCGTGACCATCGCTGCGATGTATATTGGCGAAAGGATGTTGCGCCATGTGAATACCACCCTGCACATCAAAGGTTATTTCACCACTTTTATTATCGACCTGTCCAGATGGGGATTATTAGGCATCCTCTATTTTGTGACCATTTCTATCCTTTACCGCTATGGTCCGGCCAATACCAAAAAGTGGCGGTTCTTTAGTGCAGGTTCATGGCTGGCCACTATCCTCGCTTTCCTGACCATCTGGGGCTTTTCCTTCTACATTAATCACTTCGGATCTTATAATAAAGTATACGGCTCTATTGGTACTTTGATCGTCGTGATGATCTGGTTGTACCTTAATTCTTTTATACTTTTACTCGGATTTGAGCTGAACGCTAGCGTTGACCTCTCTAAAAGGAGCGTTAAAATCATCAAACAGCCTTTCAATTTGTTCAAAAAAGCGCCTTTAGAGGGCAATAATATCAGGAAATAAAAGTTTTTCTGTCTCTGTGTTAATCAGTTATAAATTAACTGTTAAAAAATCAACATCATTATTTGCAGAATCAAGCAGTATTTGTACTTTTGTCGCGGAGAGTTGGCAGAGTGGTCGATTGCGGCAGTCTTGAAAACTGTTGACTTGTAACAGGGTCCGCGGGTTCGAATCCCCCACTCTCCGCCAAGGTTATCAAAGCCTTATCAGAAACCTGCAAATCGAAAGATTAGCAGGTTTTTTGTTTTTTTGAAATAGCAAAATTTTGATGATTCTCTAGAATCAAGTCAAAAAGAAGAACCTTTGATGGATATTAACGATTAAATTAAAAATCACTTTATCTTTCTAAAAAATGATCATAAAAGCCGAAGAGCTTAAGGGGATTCGAACACTCTCAATTTACATCTTCAGTGACCAAAAGTGCAAAATTTCACTAAAAAAATCAAGTGATTGAATAATCTTTGTTACAGGTCCCTTAGCCTCACCCCATACGCAGTTCGAACATCAGTGCAGACCAATATATTATCTTATATTCCCAAAGGTTTAAAAAGCCATGAAATAAATCAAATGATTCGTTTGGAGCGTGAAGAATGGATATTTTGAAGGTTTTATAAAGATCAGTTTATAAGTGCTACTGGTGCTCAATTTCGGAATAATATATACCTTCAGCGAGCAATCCAGATATCTTCATAAAACAGACATTCATCTTTCTCCTGCGAATGATTGGTTGTATGAATCAATTCGCAAGATATTTGGTAAAAGGCACTTTTCACGCACTATAAATGTAGATGTTGTGAAAATGGGGATTAATCGATATGTGACTACCTAGTTTCGCGAAACCTAGCCTTATATTACGCGGCAAACTAGTTCTTTCCCCCTCCCCTTGAAGTATCAGCTAAGAGTACGAAAATAACGATAAACTGGAATTACAAACAGTCTCTAACATATGTTAATTTCTTACCCAGCAACATAGCTAATTGATCGCCGCTACCCTATTTTCCAAACAACTACAAACAGCAGATAAAAAACTTCTATCTTAGTTTTTTAAATATCATGAAAACTCTAAAAAACGCTTCAAAAACAGATCTTCATAAAGATAAGAAGTTTAAACCTGTAACAAATATTATAAAAGGAAACCAGCAGCCACATGTTATCTACGCCTATTTCCCCTTCACATTTCATTTATGAGAAGAAAAAATAGTAACTGGCTCAGGTACCAGGTGGAGAAACGTATGGAAGATCAACATCCGGATCTTATAAAAGATGTTAATATCCAAAAACGCAGGCTTTTCATTAATAATATACTTAGTTTAAACAACTGGTATATAACGGTTTTTGGCACTATCATTTTTTATTTGACGGTTACCGGCATAACAGTTCTTACCGGGATCAGTCTCTCTCCTAAGGATTACCCGGTTTTTATCGACCAGCGGAGCAGCAACCTGGCCACAATTGGAGGCATGTGCCTGACTGTGATTACGTTTTTAATGTCAAATATCGCAGTTAAGGAGCCTTATGCCTATAAATTATTATTTACCAGCACTAAAATGTATGCAGCAATATTTTTCGTGTTGACAAGCCTAGGCTGTTTCGTTATGGTCTCTACTTTACGGAACAACATACCAGCAGCATACTACCCCTATTTTGTCATTTCAAGTAGTTTCGTCTTTCTTACCGTACTGGTTGTGATCGGTTATTTATTCAGTAGGGCACTTTACTATACCAACCCTAAGCAGATTGATGAATTCATGAACCGAGAGTTACAACTCAATGCTTCTATTATTATTTTACATGGACTGATGAAAAAGTATAGCCTGGACCGTTACCAAGCGGTTCTCGGCCAACAAGCGGCAATTCCATATCTACCCAGAGACCATTTTAAGCCATCGTGGTTTACTACACCAACCATCTGGATGACCAGCGAAGAAGTCGTTGAAATTGAGAAGAAACAGAAATATGTGTTGGATATTAATATGGTCCTATTGGCTAACTATCTACAGCGCACGGAAAAGCCAGTCTACTACCATAATCTTGCTTTCAATGAATTAACTGATCAATCAGATCACTATATCTTCAGGACAGAAATCGAAAATTCACGTGAAGAGAAAAAGGCATTAAGAGACATTCTTTATTTGACAAGCCAAGGCATAGTTTTTTCACCTGTTCTTGAGATCAGGGAACATTTCGATGAAAAAATGATCCTTTATAGTGAAAAAGGGCAGATCAAAGAATTGCAAAGAATATTAAAGGGATTGACAGACATTTTTAACCTTCAGGCATTGCACCAACTTCTCATTCCATTTGATCTGACACAAGACTTCCTAGAAGTTTTACGAAAGTCCATAGCAGTGAGCGTTAAAGAAAACAAATATGATTGTTTTGCAGGCCTTGTTGTCTTCTTTTACAATCACTCACAGCTAGCCATCAAAGAAAAAAACCGAAGTTTATTTAGTGATTTCCTGAATCTGAACATCTTTGTCTACTATACAGTAATTGAGCGTAAAGGCAATCCTGCTTATGAGCAAATTCTTAATCTGGGTCTAAGTGCTGAAGGTTTCTACCAGGATTTTTTCTTCTTTTTATCGAAGATGGAACAGGAGAAAAATGAGAAAAAGACCCAGGCGAGTATATATGCAAAAATCATCTATCAAAGTTTCTCCCACTTGATGTTTTATATGGTAAACTATAAGGACTATACAGGCCTAAAAAGAGCTGTCAAACTTTTAGAAGGTCAATTTGGGATATATTCAGATTTCTCTACCAAGATGGAAATTGAACGTTTAAAGACAGAAAAACAAGATAATGATACCTACAGGGCTATAAAAATACTCAAAATCAATTATCAGGAATCCAAGCAACCACAGGTTTTCAGGCAGCATGCGATGTTTGGAATAAAGTCCTGGATTTTTTATTTACTACAGAGTTCCACGATCAGTACCATTGAAGCCATAGAAATGACCAAAAGCATGATTATAAGATATGTGGATAGTATGGATCCGCTGGAAGATATCTTTTTTATCAGAAGCGGAGCTGCATCACTGGGTTATTTCGGTTGGGGAAGCTGGGTGCCTACTACGGATGATGAGGATGAAGATAATAATATTATGGATCCTACTTATTGGCTAACCTTTGGGTTTATGGCTGAGCAGATTATACAGTTTAGTCTTCCCTATATTACTGATGAGCTGGATGTAGAAGAATTTCAATATATTGGCGTACTCAAGGAGCAGCTTCAAGCAATTAAAGCGAAACTTGATGATGATTTTGGAAAATGGAAAGACGTGCTTAAGATCAAGGATTTAAATGATCTTAAGGTAAAATCGCAAAAGGTTATAGACTATTTTGAACTTCTGGAGCTAAAAAAGGATAGTGTAGAACTCAAAAGAATAGCTGATGCGCATTTGGAGGTGGCTATTGTAAAACAAGAAACAGAAGCCGCACAAAAGGCATGGGGTGAACATGCCCATATCTTTAAACTCTTCAAAGACTATAACCTTGTAAAGGTCTCCGGTAGCAGTCTGAATTTTGTAGGCCAACAAGGTTATGTACCGAAATATAAATCATTTTTCATCGAAAAACGGCAAGATTTAAATATCCTGCCTACATTCTCCTCTGCATTGGCGAGAGATATGGATGAAGATTTCTTCAGGACAGCTATACAGGGGGCGGAACTTACCGGATCGAGCAAAACGTTAAGCGAGGTTTTTGTTGAGGGCTTAGCCATGCTGAAACAAAAAGAGATGAATCCGGAATACATAATGATCGAAGCCTCAAACAGGTATATGGACGACACATTGACTAAACATGAGGATTTCCGGCCAAATCCAGGATCAGAGACGCGGTCTTCTCCCCTTTTGTTTGGCTGGTATAGATCTATCCCGATTTATATGTTCCACAATGTGAGCTTAATTAACAGAGTACTCATCGCTGAAGGCAGTCGTGCGTTTGAGCTCGAATACGAGGAATTTCCTGAGCGTTATGAAAAAATTCTTGATGTGAGTTTAAGTGAAGTCACTGATATTGAAGCTCGGGAGATATTTGATAAAAAAGATTTCACGAATATTTCCACCAAAGAAAAGGAAGAAGAGATCTCGTCAATAAAAAATGGTATTATCATGAGTATTGGCGCGAACTATCAGTTTAAAATCCTAAACAACTTCGCTTATTTCGTCGGAACCATAGCTTAAAACTCTAGAAAACAGTGGAATGAAGGATTCGGACAACTCTTTCACGACGCTGTTATCTATACTTTTTTCAAGTAAATATCGATTAAAACAGAAAAAATACCCTCTAAATGTTATAATGGGCTCTCTCCTTCCCCGCCAAACAAAATGCTACCCACTTCGGGTGGCATTTTCTGTTTACAAGCAATTTCTGCACTCTTTCAGCGCAAGGATTGATGGTAAACAAAAAATGCCATGAGCATAGCGGCAGCATTTTTAATTGAAGCCTCCCCCTCGGACAACAGCGAACCCAGCGAGCTAATTCCCCCACTCTTCGTAGATAGCAATATCAAAATGTTTAAAAAGCAACTATATCAAATATTTCTCTGATATACGTTTAATTCCAGATCGTCTTTCAATTTTAACAGGATCAGGATAAACGTCCTTAAAAAATACAGATAATCCATTTTCTGGTGATCGATTGTTCTATTGTTTGAACCGTGCAAGTACTTGTTTCGCAGATCCATGCCGTTGCTGAATTCTTTTTTATTCAAATAATAATTCAGATAACTGTTTTCCTGAGTACTGAATAGTCTGCTAATGCTATCTAGGATACCTTCAGTAATGAGCCGATCAATTTCGTTCCTGATGTTAACTGAATAGTGCCAGTAACTCAGACATCCGTTTTCCCGGAGTTGTCCGGCAATGAAAACTCTTACAGGATTTACCATTTTAATTTCATCCTTTTCATTTATCACAAGAAAACCTTCTTGTATAAACATATCGATATAACGACGCTGATAATCTTCCAATGTAGATTTCAATACAGATTCATTTATCAGAATCTGAAAAAGGTTCCGTTCATCCCTTTCATTTCGGCCCGATAAAATGCTATGTGGCTCAAAAAAATAAAGTTGAAGCTTTTTGATCGTCGGGTGTTCACTTGTGATATATTTTTTTACGACCAGACTCGGAATTTCACTAAAGAAAACTGGTGTCGAGTCTATCTGGAGCAGTTCGTGATCTATATGGCCATCGGTCACAAAGTTCTTGAACTGCTTTAAAAGATACTCCATTTCCGGAGCTATTAACCTTATCTTGTCAGAGGGCGCCAGATCCGTTTCAGGAGCTTTAAAAATAAGTCCGGTCATATTAAACATCTCGACAAAATATTCCTGTATGAAATTTTCGATCACGTTTTCTACAGATCGCTGCGTCCTGTGCAGGTAATGGGACATAATACCCAGCTGGGTCAGGGACAACATATCTTTATGGCTGAAATGAAAGCCTTTGAAATATTCATTTTTCGAACGCATAAAAACATTTTCCATGTTGTCCATTTCAGCTTCTTTGTTAATTAACGTGATCAATCCCTCCTCATCTGTATAAGCAAACAAGCATTTAAATACACTGAACAATTCTGTATATGAGTTTAATGTATCCAGATATAGTCCCCCATAGGTGGCAGTGGTTTCGCTACCTTGTTTTTCAAAGATGACGGGTTCAGGCTGATCCATCTTCAGAGATACTCCAACCGAAATCTTCATAGAATTCTCCTCGTTAAAATACTGTTCCTGTATGGCTTCGGCTTTTTGTTTAGCCTTAAGCAGCATTCTAGGGGAGAGTTTTAACTGCTTTGAGTTTTCAGCAAGCTGAACATAATTTAAGTTTGGTTCTTCGCTATCCAGATAAGCATCAACGATCTGCTGTTTGTCCTGATCTGTTAGGCTTTTAGGAAAGATATAATCACTAGGCTCGCGTTCATTGCTTTTCTCATAGTGAGAGAGCAATAGTTCGGCGCTTTCCTGGTAAGTTAACAGGAATGACCTGATCTGATTATTATAATAATCTACAAGTTGTCTAAAGCATAAAATATACCGAATATGATGGGAATGTATCTTCAGGATTGCTGACATAATGTTACGGTCAGTTCTTTTGTGGGTTTCATACAACCGGAAAAATTCCCAAAAATTTTTCCGGTTATCAAATTCAAGTTCTGCAATTATAGTAACAAGCTGTCCGGGATCAAGCGCTAGGAAATAGTTCCGGATTTCAGCAAGTGCGAATTTCACAGTTTCCTGATAAGCACATTTCTGTTCCTCAGTCCAACGACTAAGAAAGAGTCCGTTCTCAAAATACTTTTGAATGTGATGGAATTCCAATAGGAAATTGAGTCCCATCCCGGTAAAAACAGACTCTTTATTAAGAAGTATCTCAGCTTTTTCGAGCATGTAAGTTCCTGCTCCGTCATGTTTTGAAAAAAAAACTACTCTGTCAATTCTGCTCATTTATTTGGCTGGACAAGTGTTAAATAGATTGCCCAAAGTTAGCTGTTTTACGTCAAATTGTTTCAAAAATAGCTATTTGCGCTCGTTCAACACTGTTAGGACATTCAGAATTTTAGCGTGGTCGGAATATATTTCACATTTGTAATATGCGGTGCAGTCTATAGGTTTTGTTTTCAAAAGGTGATGAAACTTTTTTTCAGTAAAAAAATAATCGGCATACCCTACACCTATGCAGGAATGTGAAAGGTCGTAAAAATCATTTTTTTGAACCTTTCTGGACTTTTCAAAATTTATTGCAGCATGGATTGCCGAATGCAGGTACAGAAATGGTGCTGATTTTCGATACAGCGGTAGTTGGTTTGCATAATCAACTTCACTGAGTAGCGTATATTTGATGATTTTGTTTAATGATTGTGTTTGAGAAGCTAATCCCTGAATTAGAAGCTCTTTATAAGTATATTTAACTGTGTCTTTTAATTTGGTATCATTCATCATTTCAGCGAATTTCTCCGAAGAATCATAAAAATCCCCATCAGTTTCCTTCAGGTATTCTTCAATGGTCATCCCGGACATCGAATCATACATTATGTTGTAAATGGGATCAAGATCATTTACCATCTTCTTAAGTATTACTGCTGTCAGAAAGCGGTTTGCTTCGAATACTGAACTCAGATGGTACTGTTCTACGGGTTCTTTACCAGCGGTAATACGGTCAATATTGATATATTCAAAAGTACTGGCATTAAGCCCATTTAAAACCACCGTCACCTTTAAACTATCCATTATTCTGGCCGTTTGCAGTCTTCTATCCAGTGGCATTTTCTCTACTTCTGTTAAAATTGAATCTGACACGACACAAATTGCAGTTTTGTTTTCTATTAATTTCAAGAGCTTTTCATAGATCGTTCTATAAATACTCTCTTGCTGTGGGGACATCGTCTTAGCACCAGACTCCCTATTCAGCACCATTCGGAAGCTAACCCAGTATTTTAAATCAATGAAAATCGTTTTTTTTCCAAATATTTCTTCGTAAGGCCGCTGACGGATCAACCGGGCGAATTCCGTTCGGGGAAGCCGGTGAATCCCATTCACATCTAGCAGTAAAGAAATTAGTTCCTGCTCGGAATACCTCATATGATTTTATAGATTTTGAGTACAAAATGATTATCATAAAAACCTTACCAAGTATCTCTATTAGTTCCAATATATTACTTGTGAACTACTAGTTTAAAGGGCTTTCTAGCTTCAAAGTAATGAAATATCTCACTTTTATTACAGACAATTGATTCTAAAGTAGATCAAGGTATTATAAAAAACAGAAGTTATGACAAATTTACTATTATCAACTACATTAAACTAATCCCTACCAATTTAGAGACACTTTTCCTGTCATTTTGAGACATATGTTCTGTCATTTTGACTCATTCCCGTTATTGGTTCAATCATTGTATTACGCTAAGTGCCTTTGATGCAGTTCGAAGGGTTGAATGTTTGAGTTTGTGAATTTGTTTACTATCCTCAAGGAGCATGCCAATGCTTCACAGGAGATTGTCAGATTATGGTGGTCTTTGCCTAGAGGTAACGAGATTAACAGAACTGAGATCATGAGAATGTATCTTATAACAGACATAACATTTATATTGTTAAAAAAGACCTCACTGGAATTTATTTCAGAATACCCGATTTGAGCAAACGCTCAGAGAGGTTCCATGGAAACAGAAGCTGAGATCAGTTTGAAGCCGGTAATCATGGATAGGTTGTATAGATTTGATTTATATGATGTGTAGTGCCACATTTGCTTTTTGAATGATTGGCCATGGGTGGATTAAGGTATGTAGAGGTGAAAATCCTTGGATGATTGAGGCGGTCATCTACTAAACAATGAGTTTACATTGTACATTAGCTAAAGGAGTTAAAACTGATGAACCTTTTTTAGCTAATGTCCCATTAACGTATATGAATAAATCCTCATTATATTCACCAGCTCTTTGGAGCAACTTTTTAAAAAAAACATCAAAAAACAAAAACAAATTAAAAACATACCCTCAATTTGATCATATTTTTGATTTTACACAATTCTCAGAAAAAATTAAAAATTTAGTTGAAGACCCTACGCTAAGAAAAATTGCGACACATCCATTCCTGCCGCACGTTAAGATTCTAACAAAGACTCCTAGATATCGATATGATGATTCGCTTAAAGATTATTGCCTAGATACTAAAATAAGGCCAATCTCATTTTGCTCTCATTTTGACTCTTACATATATTCCTTTTATGCATTTGCCCTGACACAACATTATGAACAATACATTCGAACAAATAGCTTTCATGAATGTGTTTTAGCATACCGATCTGATTTGAATGGAGACTGCAACATTCAGTTTGCTAAGAGAGCATTTGATTCAGTTAAATCGATGTCAACAACTCATGGAAAATGTTCAGCCATAGCTTTAGACATTACTGGGTATTTCGACAATATTGATCATAAGAAATTGAAGGAAAACTGGTGCGAAATCTTAGGACAAAATGAATTGCCATTAGATCAGTTTCAATTATATAAAAGTCTTACCAATTACTCTTATGTGAACAAAGATAGTATTCTAAAGCATTTCAAAATTGATCTTGCTAAGCATAATAAATGGAGAACGTTATTAGATTTGATACCTGATGAAATTGCAGGGTCTTCATTTAAAGAAAAGTTCGTATTGTTGAGAAAAAGAAAGCTAATTGTAACAAACCGACCTAAAATTGATAATACAGGTTCTATAACTTATAGAGGAATACCTCAAGGCTCTCCAATGAGTTCAGTACTATCAAACATATACCTGATTCACTTTGATAAATGGCTATACAATTTAGGAGCTACACTCGGCTTCAGTTATTTTCGTTATTGCGACGATATTCTAATTGTTTGCAAGTCTGAAGATTCAAAAGCACTAAATAATACGATTATTGATGAAATTAAAAATAAGTACAATTTAACTATTCAGGATAAAAAGACTGAAGTTATTGAATTCAGAAAAAATCACAAAGGTATTTTGAGAGGTTTCAATAATAAGGGATTTCTCAAACCAACGTTGTTATCAAATAAAAATGAAGAAAACATTTACAAAAATCTTCAATATTTAGGATTTGAATACAACGGTCAAAGTATTTATTTAAGACCAGGTAGTCTTTCCCGATATTTTAGAAAAGCAAAACGAAGGATTTTAAAAACCATGATGATGGTTTATGGCAAAAAATCCAAATCCGATAAAATTCACAAAAAACAATTATACGAGCGTTATACCCATTTTGGTGAAAGAAATTTTGTCACCTATGCCCAAAATGCTGCAAGGAAAAATTATAAAAATTCCGCTGGCGTGGAAAGAGAGGGATTGAATTCCTTGTCTATCAAACGACAGATAGCGGCACACTTTAGTATTTTGGAAAAAGAAACTAAGAAGAAAAGCTCACAGTTTGCTATCAACAAAGGAAAAAAACACAAAAGCTAGATTAAACTAAAATCTGCAAATTTTTGTAGTCGTTAGTGAAGTTTTACAATAAATTAGAATATGCATAACCATTTCAAGTTGCAGGTTTGGCACTTTCATCTGATTTTTCAATAAGTGCCTGTTTTGAAGCAACGTCATCTATTTGCTCAACTGTCAAATGTAAATTATTCAGCTGACTAAGTGTAAACAAATTAGTAACAACATAAGGTGTTAGGCATAAAGAATATATAGATCCAAATAACAGGAAGAACAATACGACGGCATTTATGCTATTGTTGAAAGTTTCAATGTTATTATTGACCAAAACACTGAAGTTTACTTTAATAAACCAGTTGACTGATAAACATAATATAGTTGTAAAGACCTGAAAAATTATGCTTAATGAAAAAATTGCATTCAATATCTGATACAAACTATGTTTTTCAATACTAGAGCCTTTTTTAATCAGGTCAACATTACTGAAACCTACTACAAGTGCATAACCGCCTAAAGAGAAGCCTAATAAACTTGGGAAAAAGGCAACAAGAATTTCTGCAGTAATTTGCAGATATGAATAGAGTATTTCAGCGTGGAAACTACTTATCAAAGCTACAATCAAAACACTTAATATTAAGGATCCATAGAAAGGGAATTTTTTAAATGTTCCTTTTATTTTAAGTATTTTAATGATGCCAGAAAAGCCAACTTCATGCAATTCTTTTATACCTAACTTATCATTATTCATCACGGTATGCCCTCATGGTTTTTAACAATAGGTCAATCATAGACAAATTTTCGTTTTCAGATCTAATCGTAGTTTTTTCCGGGTAATTACTTGTTTTCACTTTTGCCTTCCTTCCATTTTCATCACGAATTGTTGCTTCTGCTATTCCATTTTCCTTTGCAAGTTCGAGAACTCCTCTAATAAATTGACTATTAGTTTCTAGAACCCCTGATTGATCTGGCCTAAATGTAGCATCAAGCTTTCCTACATTGCCATTCTTTAGTAGTTTATCCATCAATTCTTGAGCAGCATCACCTATATCATCATTGGTATATGAAATCTCAACTTTTAACATGTTAAGCTCTTTAGAGTTCAATATTTTTTCAATAACATCTTGTGATTGAATTATATTAACAGAAAAGCTTTCCTTAGCACCTATAACTTCTGGTATAGCCTGTAGAAGGTATCGTTCAACTGACTGAATACTTACTTTGGGATTAACTCGAATAAAAAAACGATGCGCATCAGGTATAAAAAGATAATCAGTCTCAAATCCATTTGGAAATATTCCCAAAGGAACATCGAAATTAATAAAGTCCTTCTTCACTTGATCATACCAATTTTTACCATCTAGGGTCGTATATCTTGTTATCTTTCCGTAGAAGAGAGACGCTTCCCCATTCTTTAATGGTACTATAGTGCTAAATTGAGTTCTCAGTGTTACTGCTTTTTCCCCTCCAACTATAGAAACAATATCTTTCACAAACAAATCCTTTATTAGCTGCTCATACATTTCTTTTCCTTTTCTCTCGTTAGAAAGAATCTTTATATTGAATCCGTAATAATTATAGTTATGTAATTTGGGGGTATTTTGAGAGGTCATATAAATTTTTATATTTGGTTTTGATAAATATAGATACTTTTATCAAAACTCACAATTTTGCAGATATATCTTTTGCTTTTAGAATAATTAATATTTCAAATTCGAGTTATATCACAAAAAATTAAATGATAGCGGCGTTTGCATCTATAAAAGAAATTAAGACTTGCGAATGAGTAGGTGAGTCAACAATAAAACCTTCTGCATACCATATAATATGGTATGCAGCCCGCCATTTTGCTCTTGTCAACGCACCATTAAATGTGTCGTTTTTTACTTTCCAAGCTCTTGGCACCAGATTTGCCGGATCGCTTTCCAAAATAAGAAATACGATATCGGCCTCTGCCACAATCAACATAACATATGTTGAATTTCACTATTCCGAAACATTAAATTTTACTTGCACTATCATATTTTTACATAAGTCAAAATTACCGTCATCACTATAATTCTGATTGACACTAAGGAGTCCCCAACCAAAATGCGTCTTGTTCTTCCCTAGACTTTTCCGCCAACTCCTTAAAAAACTGAGCCATCTTATTCACCCTTAAAGGGATCACACTTCCATCCCCATCCAATTTGAAATATCTGCTAAAGGAACACCTCCTGTTATCCTTCGATTTAAAGAACATCCAGCCGTGCACTTTATCACGCTCATCTCGTCCCGGAATTTCTATACGCTCATAATGATGTCGCCTTCTGGCTATCCTGTTAAAGCTAAAAGACCTCTTGGCAGTAGAATTATAGATAAACACACACAATTCGTCTTCTCCATAGCCAAACATCTTACCCTTTTCATACTCCCAATCGATATCTATAACTCCTTTTCTTATCCACCTCACCTTCCATAACCTATTAACTAAGTCACCTCCAGTGAGGAGAAATTTTTCATAATCAATCTCATAATCAGGATATGTTCCGGTGAAACCACAATCATAAATATACCAGAAAAAAGTTGCCGCAGAATCTCGCTGTTCACCTTTACAAGTGATCATAGAATTTACTGATCTCACATGATAATAGAATTTAACAGCAGCAGCAAACTTAGCCTGCCGTTCCTTTTGAGATATGGTTGTGATTGTCGAAGATTTTGTAAATTTCCCCCGACCAGTATATATAATTGGCCATAGCGATTCCATTTTACGGCTTTTTCCCATAATTTTAAATATTAAGCTTGAATTTTTGTTGATTTTTAGAGCAGATCCGAAAAGAGCATTCCGGATCTGTAATGAAAATTTCTTATACTTTCAGCAAGAAATAACATCTCTGTAGTACAGCAACAGTCTATAAAGGTGATGTATCCAATTTAAAATACACACTATCGGATGATGATTGATTATCAGTCGATTTAAAAAATACCCATATATGAACCACATCGTCCTTACAGTAGTCAGGAATTTCTACCTTTACCTCTAAATCGCTTCTACTTGCTATCTTGCTAAAGACGTGAGATCTTTCTGCAGTAGAATTATAGGCAAATAGAAACAAATCATCGTCATCTAAACCTCTCCACATTTCCCAATTGATTTGTACTATCCCTTTCACAGACCATCTTGCTTCATAACCCAGCTGTGCCACACCTGTGGAAGTAAGGTTCAATTTGCTATAATCAAGCTCATAATTTGGAAAATCCCCAGTGAAACCACAGCCATGAACCATTTTAGCAAGATAGCGATCATAGTCGCGTTTCTTTCGCTTACAGGTAATTATGGGAATTGCCGTCCTTACATGCGCAAGAAATTTTGCAGCAACGCCAAACTTTTTCTGATGCTCCAGTTGCGCAATTGTTGGCGGCTTCTGTGATGGGCCACGTTTCCTCTTGTACTTGAATACTCCAAATGGAAAGAACTGATGGGATGTTCTGTTTATTTTTTTCATGATTTTAAATTTAAGTTTTAACGATTTTTGTTATTTTTCTGTAAGCAAACCAGGCTGCTATCAAAACCAGTGCAGTGAGTACAATGATCACTTTCCAGGAAACCGAACTTTTCTTCAATTTGTCTTTTTGCGAACTGCTTGTCCCCGTTTTCAAATTTGTCTGAATTTCTGTTTTACCCCGATCTGATTCTTCGCTATCAACTTTCGATAATGATGATGAACCGCTTTTAGATTTACCGGTGATCAGGATTTTGTCTGCTTCACCAATAAAGCCTGCTCCAGCAGAATAGCTGAACCTGCCTTTGGGCCATAGCTGAATAGTATAATCCTCGTTACTGGAGTCGGCGTAAATAGTAAGTCCACTACTCCTATTCAACCAGTCTCGATTTTCTACTAAATGACCAGTAGCTTGATAAGATGATTGCTGCTGAGCTATATGTTTATTACTGTCTGAGTTTTTTAAAATACTGCAGGAGGCTAAAACCATAAGCCATCCTGCAGTAAATAAACGTTTCATCATTTTGATTTCCCTCCTTCCCTCACCCAGTTAGCAATTCGATGTATGGTCTTGATATGCCTTAGCCTGTAATAAACACCATCGCCATTTCTGCTGCCATCAGTATTGGTATTGCCTTCGTAACTAAAACACCAGTCGCCCTTAACTTTTTCTATCAGGCCCACATGTGCAATCCGCTTATACTCCTGAAAGTAAATACCCAATACATCTCCGGGTAGTGCTGAACGTGCTAATCTTGAGGTAGGAAAGAGATCGGGCGACCAGCCCGTTCTTGGTTTCTTAAAGCCTTCTTGTGCATAGAGCCAGCTGACAAATGCAGCACACCAGGGCAAACCCTTCTTCAAACCGGCAACAGCTAAATATTCTTCCACGCGTTTGCCATCATTCTTGCCTGTGGCCTCCATCACTCCCAATTCAGACTTTGCAGAGGCAACTAGTCGATTTCTATGCACGTTTTCTACGCTGGAAATAGCAGCAGAAACATTCACATGTGATCCTAACAGATTGCGCTTAAGCATAGTGATGCTACCACCAGCAGCAAAGAGAAAGAGGCCAAGTAAAAGCTTAATTGTTGCCATAACGATAAGGTGTAAAATTGTGAAACCATTATTTTTAAAGGGGTAAGGCCAGCGATGAGCCAGAATAGCTGCAATAGCCACCAGCATAGGGCTGATATCATCAGAAATGTAGTGAGACTCAAAATAATTAGTAACCAGATAGACTGATCAATACCTGCAGCAGTTGCACCCATATGACCCAGCCACACCGGACTAAATATCCATAAGGCTAATAATGCGATGAAAAGCAGCATCGGCTGCCATTTAATCAATTTGGGCAACAACCCAACTTTGTGATTTTTGTTTGCGGAACGAGGAACAACAGTGGTTCCTTCCAGCATTTTTTCTAAAGTAATCATATCGATAAGATGAGATGAATTGAAATAAAGAACCGGCTGGTCCATTCCAGCCGGTTTAAACAATTGTTAGGAGATGGTGTACTCTCCCAGGTATTCGCTTGCAGATGCATTTTTGCCGTCAACATCGACTAAAAACAGATATACATGCACTTTTTTACCTGCAAAGGCCCTCATCAGGTTTAGGCTTCCTTTAAGGTCACTTCTCTTTGCAAGATTGGCCGAACCTATGGTAGACCCAAGTTCCGGACTGTAGGCAGCGAATGCTACAGTATCATCAGCACTATTAGAAGCGTTTATTAACGTATCCATTTTCCATACAACTGAAAGTTCCCTATCAGGCAGGCTGGTTACCACGACATCATAAATACCTGTTAAAGTACCTTTGCTGAGCACAACCTTTTCGTAGTCCACTTCGTAACCACCAGGAGTGTTTACCACAGCGTTCGCAATGTGATATTTAATCGCAATGTTTCTTCCTGACAGGTTTCCTACAGTTGATGGATAACCAATAGCGATGAAATCTCTGAACTTGCTAATAAAGCTGGCGATCAAACCAAATACTGTACGGATCTTTACTTGTTTAGCAGTTGGGAGTTTAGAAGACGGACTTGGTGTACTTCTACCAATTGTCATCTCGCGGAATTTGGATACTACTACTTCTCCGATTTTACCTCTGAAACGGCCGATCTGGCCTGGCTTAATTTTAGACATGATTTTAAATTTAAAGATTAATTATTCTGTTATTTCGAATGGTCCGGTCACCGGTTACCTCTCACTCGCTGAACGAATATAAGTAGCTAATTCACAATAAAATAACGAATTTCATGAGTTGTCCCTATTTGTCCACTGCAGATTGATCACAGCACAATTAGGTTACTCTGCTGTCCTCATTTGTCCTTTCAGGAAAATAATTACTTTTAATGATCTAAGTACTTATTATGGATAATTGCGCAAATTCTCATCTGCATTAATCCCAAAATCAAAATGTCTTTTCCATTTAGGGCAAAAAAAAACACATGCGATCTAACAATCGCATGTGTTCAAAATTGATCTACAGCCAGATCAGATATCATTGTGGTATGCTGTTATGATTTTCTTGTACGTGGTGGCATTGATGATTTTAAAAAATCATCAATAGCGCTCTGATAGTAAATGATGCCTAAACTATTTTTATCCTCTCTAAGCCTGCCATCCAGGACACGTCTTCTTAAAGTCTTAACACTTATATTAAGCAGGTGGGCTGCTTCCTTTCGTGAATAAGATTTTTCTTCATTATACTGAGGTTCTGCACCATAAGCTGGAAAGCCTAAACAAAGTATCAGGTAGTCTATTTTCTTGACAAGTTCCATTATCCAGTGAGAGATCCCTGCAAGCATAACCGGCTAAATTTATAAAGATTGCCAGATAAATTGTCCAACATACGTGCTATTTGATATAGCTTTATGATTAGCCGAGATGAATGAGATATACGTTTCTGCAACAACTGGCCTGTTGGCTTCCGGTAAGATAAGTAGCTCCTCGCCCGCTGGTCTTCTTACTCCGCTTAGCTGATAGACGCCAAACTGCCTTTCAGGGAAGTAAACCATAAACATTACCTGATCGTTGGCCTTAAATGATGTGGCAGTCAAATCAGGATTCCAGGTAAAAAGTATACCCAGCTTATCCAGCGTAGCAGACAGATCTTTTGTCTGAGGCATTTTACCTTTGCTAAAAACCATTTTTTTAAAATCAATTGACTTGTTAGGATGATCTCCAGTGAAAGCCTGATGGTAATTTATTGAATATGCCTTATTATAAGCAGATTGTCTGGCAGCCCTCCCCTCATGCTCAAAACCTACTTCAAGAAATTCTTTCACCGGCTTTAAAACGGCCGTCATATCAGCCATAGCTCTTTGATTTGCTATCTGCAATTCAGAAAATGGTTGAACCCTCACCCCTACACTACGTTTAATTACCTGACCATTGAGATCATAGATAGTATAGCCATTAAGCTTACCCCTAAACTTGTCATCATACCCTTTCAATATTGCCATGAGATAGAATTTTAATACATTATTTAAAAATCTAATTTAAACATTTACAATAACATTTCATAATAGACAATTCGTATCTAAGCCTACCTTAAATTTGTGTTGCATAGCCCCTTCGAGGGTCTCTGAAGGAGGTTTCTATAGGGTTGCTATACCCAAAAGGCTAGAAAAGGGCTCCAAAGGGGCATTAAAGACTGTTTCTTATAACTTTAAATATGAATGTAAGCTCGGAAAAACTAGCTTCAAACTACCTTTAAAGCACCAAGAATGGCATTTATAAATTGACTGAGAGTAAATAAAATATTGATCAAAACATTGATTTTTAAACCTATTTAATCAGTAAAAAACGTTAACCATATGCAAAATAATTGCAATTGTAATAAAATTTTTACAAGAAAAATCAATCAAAGCCGGCACTACAACTAAAAATACTCTTTGCATTCAATGAGAATTTCAATTTTTTTCTGATCAAAATTATAATTATTAATATAATGTTACCAGCTTATAGGCTAGGTTTTAGATCAAATAGGTTACGACACTTACTTATTTGTACAGATATATAAGATGATTAAATAATAGTGTATTAAAAAATAAGTAACTATGTAAAAATTATGATTAATACCCACATTAGAGACTTAAAAACAAAGTGAGTTACCGGAATTTCTATAGTAAAACTGGTTCCACATTAATACGCAGTCGAAAGATGAATACTATAAACTTATCAATTGCCCAGGAAAGAAAATCCTCCGGGCCGCCATTTAAATATGGCGCAGGTAATATGGGATAGAACAGTTGGTAGTCTCTCCTCAATTAAAAGATAATTAATGACACAGCCTAGCTGTTGTACAACTTGCCAAGCTAGTAGATGATCAATTTTAAATTTTATCCACTACAAACCATTATCATAAAATCCTGAATTGAAACATTACTGGCTAACAACAGTACTTGTCCGCATTATAAGACCTCTTATATAGATATAATCTGAAGTATTGTCCATACCGGAACCACTTAGATATAAAAAATTCACCAATTTATTAGCCACATCAGTTGAACTAACCATTCCAGAATTAGTTTTTGTGGGGTATTCAAGAAATATTGCAACAGGAAAGATGAAGGAACAAATAGTTCTCTCTCCCATTAATAGTTTGTAATCAATCTTTTTCAGGAAGTCATAATTTTTGTAAATCAATGAGGCAGAGGAATCACTGGCAGTGATATTCTTTATATGAGCAACGTTGTCAGCTCCCTTAGTAACATCAACCTTAAACGAGAACATATAGGTCATATTTGTATCTCTAAAATTATCCTTGGAAATTGCACGTGAAAATAACTTTTGAAGTTTCAGCAATTCTTTTTCTTTGGGCGTCTGGCTAAATCCTATCTTGCTCATGCAGCACAATAGAATAATAAAACAGATTTTTTGTATTTTCATATTGTTCTAATCAATTTGCCCACCACATTTTTCAAGACCTCCCCACGCCAAGGTCGTTGCATCATTCAGCGCTAAAGAGGGATAAAGAGTAAAATATAAATTAGCCATAGATAAAATTTAGTTAGTTGCTACAGCCTCATGAATTAATTATAGATTGCGTGAAGCAGTAAGAGTATAAAGAAATTTCTGAACAACTTCATTTATTACGCCAACGATCATTTCTGAAGGGTAAACACAGGCAATTACAGGATGAAAAATTTCGATTGTTTTAAAGTAAGGCGACAATATAGCAAATTACCTTTAGTAGGAATCAGCTATATTGTTTAAGTTTTAAATAATAATATTAAAAACGCAAGTCCTAAAAAATTCTTAATTTAGCTTGCTAAATTAAACTTCAATGAATGAAAAATCAAACTGGCTAGTTTCATTAATAGAAAGTCATAAGATATTTAAATGGATAGCTCTACTAATAGCTATTTGCATACTCTGCATTTGTTTATATTTAACATTTAGTATTATTATACTTAAACAGCATCATATTTTATTCGGCCAAGATATTAACACTCCAAAAACAAAAGATGTTATCTCTTTTTTTCCTAAAACTAATACACCACAGCAAAGTTCAATTCTGAAAGACAAACAAGTTACCGTTAAACAGAGTAATAAAAAAGGGAAAAATGAAGCAATAATTACCAATGGAAATAAAAACACTATTATTGGTGGTGAGAATAACACGTTAGACAAGTCATCTCATATAATTAATGGAGAAAATAAAGGAATAAATGGTGATGTAAGAATTAGCAACGAAAGAGAGTTTACCCAACAAGATGCAATTTTATTTACTAACTACGTGAACACTTTATATAAAGAAAAGCCATTTGCAAAAAAGTGTTTCTCAATATCAACTACGGGACAATCAAATGCAGGAAGATTCTCCGCTCAATTAGCTGACTTTCTTATAAAACAAGGCTTTAAGATAACAGGAACTGGAACAGCATTTACTCAAGGAGTTATGTCTGGAATTAGCGTAGATATAGATAATAGAGATAGCTGTTTAAATATTACAATTGGTGTTTTGTAAATCCATTTGTAGGATATGAAGATAAAGGCGGAAGATTAGCTTAAACAACAATAAAGGGAGCCAGTAGCTCCCTGTTTAATACGACATTTAGCTTTTCCTGTCGATTCCTGATTTCACTTGACAAGGTTAGGAGAAACTCTTAACTTTAATAAAACCATGGCAAAGCCAAGAAAAGGATTGAATATAGGTAGGATACCTACATTCGAAGACAACTTTAAAATTGCTGTTGCCCGGGAATATATCTCGGGAGACTTTAGTTATCGCCAGGTAGGTAACAAGTATGATCTTAGTGGTGATACGGTCCGTCATTTTGTATATTGGTATCGAAAGCATTATTGCTCAGGGTCAAATGAACTTAGTTCTGTGCCAGAATCCTCATCTACGGCTAATGAAGGATTAGTCAAAGAGCTGGCGGTAGCCAGGCTAAAAATCACTGCAATGGAAATGTTGATCAGTAATTTTGAAAAAGAAACGGGGGTAGATATCCTAAAAAAGTATGGTACCAAACAGTCAAACAAATGAAGGAGCTGCATCAGCATCTCTCTCTAAAAACTATTTGTAGTCTGTTTGGTAAAAGCCGTCAAGGATGGTATTATTTGGATCAACACAGAGATGATCAACTGATGAGAACTGCGATAGTTCTTCATGGAGTACGT
>Ga0247814_10000605_pt1 | contig 27054 bp, 25 predicted proteins | sample UWRJL179409R1_FD_179947 | JGI IMG/M metagenome (GOLD analysis project Ga0247814, IMG submission 179947) | Plant litter microbial communities from Arlington Agricultural Research Station in Wisconsin, United States - UWRJ-L179-409R-1 | ecosystem: Environmental > Terrestrial > Plant litter >... | reverse complement strand
AATCCGCTGCGGGAAACCGTAGCGGATTTTCTGTAAGTATAACTGCTACTTTTTGCGTTTTATCTTTTCAGGGTATTGCCTTGTATCAAATACATCCACTACTTCTACCCTATTTTGAACATCATTAAACCAATATATAATTTTATATTTTTTAAATATCAGATATCTAAAATCTTCTTTCCGTTCTAATAAGAGTTCTTCCTTCTGTCCTATTTCATAGTGAGCCGATAGCTGTTGAGTTTCCTTCACTATTCCTGACACAAGCTGTTTTGCAACCCTTAAAGTGGCATTATCAATATAATATGTAAAAATTGAATTAAGCTGCTGCTTAGAAAAATCGGTCCAAAAAACTTTTACCCCCATTTTTCTATCTCAGCAAGTAAATCATTCGCTTCTGTCAGTTTATGGTTTTCAGAATCCAATAAAGACTGTTTAATCCTGTTATCAAATTCTTCAATAGACATAGGCACAGGCACAGGAGTATCCCGCTTTTTAGCGCTCCGTTCTTCTATAAGTTTCTCAAAAACAGCAATTAATTCCTCATTTTGAAGATTGAGGAATTTTTGTATAAAATTTATCTTGCGGGTTTGAATATCCATAGTCAGCACATTTATATCAAAGTTAAATAAAAATGGTCAATGCACATTCACATCACTCATATATTAACAACACCTCATAAAAAAAGCTGCCCGTTGCCGGACAGCCTTACCAAAAAACATCCATTCTAAAATCAACAAATTATGCCAGCGGACCGCCGGCAATAATATTATCATTAGCAAACGATTCAAACTTACTAAAATTCTTCCTGAATTCGCCGGCCAGTTCCTGTGCTTTTTTATCGTAGGCCTTTTTGCTTTTCCATGTATCCCTTGGGTTTAAAACTTCAGCAGGTACATTAGGGCAGCTTTGCGGCACGGCAAGGCCAAAAACAGTATCTACCACATAATCAACAGTATCTAAATCTCCGTTAAGGGCAGCTGTTATCATGGCACGGGTATATTTAAGTTTCATGCGCTGGCCGGTGCCATAGCCGCCACCCGTCCAGCCGGTGTTTATAAGCCATACATTTACACCCGTTTGCTGCATTTTAGCCACAAGCATTTCGGCATAAGTTGCGGGGTGCAATGGCATAAAGGGCGCACCAAAACAGGCCGAAAAATTGGGCTGTGGCTCTTTAACACCTTCCTCTGTTCCAGCCACTTTAGCGGTATAGCCCGATATAAAATAGTAAGCCGCCTGCCCCGGCGTTAGCTTAGATATGGGGGGCAGTATACCAAAAGAATCGGCGCTGAGGAAGAAAATATTTTTAGGGTTATGCCCTATAGAGCCGGGTTGTATATTTTGTATAAAATGCAACGGGTAGCTTACACGTGTATTAGGCGTTATAGAAACATCGGTATAATCTACCTCATAGCCACCGTATTTAAACACTACATTTTCCAGCAATGCCCCTTTTTTAATGGCACGGTAAATATCGGGTTCATGCTCATCTGTAAGGTTAATGGCTTTCGCATAACAGCCGCCTTCAAAGTTAAAAACAGTGTTTTCATGCGTCCATCCATGTTCATCATCGCCAATTAATTTACGGGCAGGATCGGCAGAAAGCGTTGTCTTCCCGGTACCCGATAATCCGAAGAAAATAGCGGTATCGCCATCCTCCCCCACATTGGCACTGCAGTGCATGGGCAATGTATTATTGTAAACCGGCATTAAAAAGTTTAGTGCCGAAAATATGCCTTTTTTAATTTCGCCGGTGTAGCCGGTCCCTCCTATTAATACTATTTTACGGGTAAAGTTAAGTATAGCAAAGTTGGGGCTGCGGGTACCATCGGTTTCGGGATTAGCTTTAAAGCCAGGGGCACAAATAATATTCCAGTCGGCCATAAAGCCATCAAGCTCATTTTCTGTAGGCCGCAAAAACATATTGTAGCAAAACAGGTTGCTCCAGGCATATTCTGTTACTGCCCTTACATTAAGCCGGTAGTTCGCATCGGCACATACATAGCCATCGCGCACGTATACTTCTCTGCCCGATAGGTATTGGGTAACCTTATCGTATAAATCATCAAACTTTTTACTGTCAAAAGGAATATTTACTTTGCCCCACCATACTTTACTGGCGGTAATAGCGTCATCTACAATAAAACGGTCTTCGGGAGACCTGCCTGTAAACTGTCCGGTATTAATAGCCAGCGCTCCTGCAGAAGTTTCTGCTCCCTGCCCCTTTGCAATTGTAATGCGATGAAGTTCATCAGGGGTTAGCTGGTAATGCACGCGAGCACCTTTAATTCCAAGCGTTTCCAACGAAATCGATTTCGTAAAAAGAGCGTAATTTTCCATAATCTTCAGGTTAAGTTGTGTTAGTACTTAAGTGCAAATATACAAAATATCCTGAATAACTAACATATTATAGATTTTTTACACTTTTCGCTTAATTATATTTAAAAATAACACTACCCAAGCCGATATTAATAACAATCCCCCAATTGGCGTAATGATGCCGATTTTTTTGAAATCGAAAGAAAATAAGGTATTACACGATAAAAAATAAATAGATACAGAAAATAATGCTACACCGGCAACTGTTAGCGTAAGGATGTTTTTTTTAGCTTTATCGGTTAGTAAATTTGTGCTGCCCACAAAAAGTAAAAACAGTGCGTGGTATATTTGGTACTTAACCCCGGTCTCGAAAACTATGATAGATTCGGGCGATATAAGTTTCTTTAAACCGTGTGCGCCAAACGCGCCAAGTGCTATTGCCGTAACTCCTAATATTACTGCCGCTGCTATTACTTTCCTGTCCATTTTATGTAATTTTTCTGACTGTAAATTTAAAGAGTAATAAACAATTAACGCTGAAAATGCTTTAATAAATATAACATTTTACTACTTTCGTGTTACACAAACAACAACTTTTAAACTAAAATGAGAAATGTACTCATCATTGGCGCAGGCCGCTCGGCTTCGTCATTAATTCAATATTTACTGGACAAATCGGAAGCCGAAGACCTGCACATTACCATTGGCGACCTCTCTGCCGAACTTGCCGAACGCAAAACCAACGGCCACCCGCGTGCGCGTGCCATAGCCTTTGATATTTTTAACGAAGCACAGCGCCATGAAGAAATAAGCCGCGCCGGTATTGTAATATCTATGCTGCCGGCCCACCTGCATTATGAGGTGGCTAAAGACTGTATTTTATTTAAAAAGCACATGGTTACCGCGAGCTATATTAGCCCTGCCCTACAGGAGCTGGATGACGTTGTAACGGCTAACAATCTTGTTTTTATGAACGAGGTGGGCCTGGATCCCGGTATAGACCACATGAGCGCCATGAAAATTATTGATGAAATAAGGGATAAAGGCGGCAAAGTGTTATTGTTTGAATCGTTTTGCGGAGGCCTTGTTGCCCCCGAAAGTGATGATAACCTGTGGAACTATAAGTTTACCTGGAACCCTCGCAATGTAGTTTTGGCAGGACAGGGCGGCACAGCAAAGTTTATACAGGAGGGCAACTATAAATACATTCCTTACAATAAGCTTTTTAGGCGTACCGAGTTTATGCATGTAGAAGGTTACGGCCGTTTTGAGGGCTATGCCAACCGCGACTCGCTTAAATACCGCAGCGTTTACGGGCTGGACGACGTACAAACACTATACAGGGGAACATTGCGCCGCGTGGGGTTTTCTAAATCGTGGAATATGTTCGTAACGCTGGGCATGACCGATGATACTTACATTATGGAGAACAGCGAGAACATGAGCTACCGCGAATTTACAAACTCGTTCCTGCCCTACCACCCTACCGACTCGGTTGAGCTGAAACTAAGGCATATTCTAAAAATTGACCAGGACGATATACAGTGGGATAAATTATTAGAGCTTGACCTTTTTAATCCTAATAAAATTATTGGCCTGCGTAATGCCACACCTGCACAGATACTGGAAAAAATACTCTCGGATAAATGGACTCTCAGCCCCGATGATAAAGACATGATAGTGATGTACCACAAAGTGGGCTACGAGTTAAACGGAGAAACCAAACAGATTGATGCTACTATGGTTTGCATAGGCGACGACCAAACGTATACCGCCATGGCCAAAACCGTAGGCCTGCCCGTAGCTATTGCTGCCCTGCAAATACTTAACGGCACTATAACCACACCTGGCGTTCAGCTGCCGGTAAACCGTGAGGTATACCTGCCCATACTTAAAGAACTGGAAGCATTTAATGTAATATTTCATGAAAAGCATGTGCCTTATATGGGCTACAACCCGCAAAACGTAGCGAGTTAGATTATAGTTTAGCCACGAATTACACTAATTCAGTAATTATAGATATTTAGCGGAAATAAAATTTATGTAAATTAGTGTAATTCGTGGCTAAAAAATATCAAAACCTTATATTTGACTTACAAACTGTAAGCCATGAAAATAAATTCGTTACAAATAGAAATAGACGGTATAGACAAAGAGATACTGCGCTTTTTAATGGAAGATGCCCGAAAGCCCATACTGCAAATAGCCTCTAAAATTGGCATATCCGGTGCGGCGATACACCAGAGGCTGCGAAAACTGGAAACCGCAGGCGTAATATCAGGGTCTAAATTTATTGTCAATACACGGGTTCTTGGCTACAGCACTATGGCATTTGTGGGTATTTATCTTGATAAGGCATCCAGCAATTCGGAAGCTGTTAAAGAACTCCGCAAAATACCCGAAGTACTGGAATGCCATTATACCACAGGCAACTGGTCTATACTTATTAAAATGATTTGTCGCGACAATGAGCACCTTATGCAACTGCTTAATAACAAGATACAACCCATAGACGGCGTAAGCCGAACCGAAACATTTATATCGTTAGACCAGCAGATAGAACGCCAAATACAGCTGTGAGGATTTCAGATTTCAGATTTTAGATTTCAGATTTCAGATTGAGCTTCGGGAAATTTTAGATTTTATGATGTAGATTTTTAGCTTCACTCCTGTATTGTGTATATCCGCTTATACTGATGCTCTAAATCGTCGCGCTTTGTGACCTCGCACCAAAGGTGCCGGCTTTCCTTTCTTTGTGAATCTTCGCGCTTCCTTTGCGTGTCTCTGCGGTATAGCTAAAAGATGCCTGTACAGTATCTATTTTAAGTGAATACTATTACAATGTGCAAACAATCAAGCCAAAATCACGTAACAACACCCACAAAAAAACCGCCTGGCAGTGCCAAAGCGGTTTTTTCCTTCTATATATAGACAGGGGTTTTAATCCCTGGAACGGCCTCCAAAAACCTGAAGCGCCCAGTACAGCAAACTGGCTACTGCGCCAATGGCGGCAACCACATAGGTACGCGCGGCCCATTTAAGCGAATCTTCGGCACCGGCATATTCCTGCTGGGTAAGCATATTTTTATTTTTCAGCCATGCAAGGGCACGGTTACTGGCATCATATTCTACCGGAAGGGTAATAAAGCTAAATAGGGTAGCAAATGCCATGAGTACCAAACCTAATATGGCTACATAATAAGCCCAGCCAATACCCGATGCTGCACCTAATATAAGCCCGCCAATTACCAGCCACTGCGAAAGCCCGGATGTAGCGTTAACCACCGGCACTAAAGCCGACCTCATTTTTAGCATATTGTATGCCGTAGCATGCTGTACCGCGTGGCCTACCTCGTGGGCAGCAACAGCAGCCGCAGCGGCATTGCGCTGGTTATATACGGCTTCGCTAAGGTTCACAGTTTTATCTGACGGGTTGTAATGGTCCGTTAAACGCCCCGGGGTAGATATAACCCGAACATCATAGATACCGTTATCATTTAGCATTTTTTGGGCTATCTCAGCACCGCTCATGCCGTTGCGCAGGTGAACGCGCGAGTAAAATTCAAACTTGCTTTTTAGCTTAGCGCTCACGGCAAAGCTTACCAGCGCTATAAGTCCTATAAGTATATAATATCCTAACATTGTATTTTGTTTTTTGATTTGGTATAAATTATATAGCAAAAAGAAAGCCAATCTTTACAGATTGGCTTAGTATGTTATTTTGTCATTTTTGTGCAGTAAGATGAATGCTACTTTGACACCTGTAAATTAATACACCTACAAGGTGTTAAAAACCTTGCAGGTACTTAAACTTTACCCCACTAAATTTATAATCTTACCGGGAACAATAACAAACTTTTTAGGCTGTGTGCCGTTAAGCTGTTGTAACGTACGTTCATCGGCCATAACGGCTGCCTGAATTTGCTCTATAGTAAGATCCATAGGCAGTTCTATTTTAAATCGCATTTTACCGTTAAACGATACCGGGTATTCCTTACTACTTTCTACCAAATATTCAGGATGGAATTTAGGGAACGGAATGGTAGATATACTCGTTTGGTGCCCTAATTTATTCCAAAGCTCCTCGGCAATGTGTGGTGCGTATGGCGAAATTAATATTGCCAAAGGTTCCAGTATGCTGCGCTCATGGCAGTTGATGCCGGTAAGCTCGTTAACCGCGATCATAAAACTACTAACCGATGTATTGAAAGAGAAATTTTCTATATCGTCCTGCGTTTTCTTAATGGTGCGGTGCAGTATTTTAAGCGCTTCGGGCGTGGCCGGGTTAGCGGTTACAATAAGTCCGTTATCATCAAAATACAGTTTCCATAATTTTTTAAGGAAGCCGCTCACACCGGTAATACCCGCAGTATTCCACGGCTTGGCCTGCTCCAACGGACCTAAGAACATTTCGTACAAACGAAGCGTGTCGGCACCGTACTGCTCACAGATTAAATCGGGCGTTACCACATTGTATTTTGATTTAGACATTTTTTCGACTTCGCGGCCAACGATGTATTTTCCGTTTTCATCAGTAACAAATTCAGCATTTTTATAATCAGAATATAGCGGATGATTTTGAAGACCCTCAATATCTAATTCATCTGAAGAATTTACGAAAGCGACATCTACATGAATAGGTATAGCACGAGGTTCAGCATTGAACCAAGCAATGCTACTTATACCCGCCAAACGATAATTGTTTAGAATCTCCTCTTTAATATTTTCAATTATTGGATTATTAATACTATTAACTAAGTCAATATAAATCTTTTTAGATAAAACGTAATTTTTCTTAGCTACCTTCGTAGTCATAGACTTAACTAATTCGTTTTGATCCTGAACAATAGTGTGTTGCTGTAATAAATACATAAAGGCACTCGTACCAAGAATCATCCCCTGATTAATCAGCTTTTTAAAAGGTTCCTCTTTCTTTACAAAGCCCCTGTCTTTTAAAAACTTGTTCCAGAAACGGCTGTACAGCAAGTGGCCGGTGGCATGCTCGCTGCCGCCAATGTAAAGGTCTACGTCCTGCCAGTAATCTTCTGCTTCGTTGCTTACAAAGGCATCGTTATTGTGCGGGTCCATATAACGCAGCCAGTACCATGAGCTACCTGCCCAGCCCGGCATGGTGTTTAATTCTAACGGGAACACCGTTACCTCATCTATCAGGTCGTTGCTCACCACCTTGTTTTCGGCAATGCTCCACGCCCACTCGCGGCTGTTGCCTAACGGTGGCTGGCCGTCTTCGGTTGGAAGATATTTTTCTACATCAGGTAAACGTACCGGTAAATGCTGCACGTCTATCAATTGCGGACTACCGTTTATATAGTACACCGGGAACGGTTCGCCCCAATACCTCTGGCGGCTAAACACAGCATCGCGCAGGCGGTAATTGGTCTTGCCTTTGCCCTGCCCTATACCTTCCAGCGATTTAATAACTTTTTTAGTTGCCTCCTTATAATTATCCCCATCAAGGAAATCAGAGTTTATAAGCTTAAAGTTTTCTTTTTCTGTGTAAGCACCATCTTCTACCGACCAGTGCTTCTGCTCCCCCTTCGGGGGTTGGGGGGCATCAAATATATTTTTTTTCTCAATTCCAAAGTGTGTCGCAAAATCATAATCCCTTTGGTCGCCCGCCGGTACAGCCATAACCGCGCCGGTACCGTAGCCTGCCAATACGTAATCGCCTATCCACACCGGGATGGGTTCTTTCGTAAACGGATGCTCGGCATACGCTCCTGTAAATACTCCTGATATGGTTTTAACATCGGCCATACGCTCGCGCTCGCTGCGTTTTGCTGTTGCCTGTACATACTCTTCCACAGCCGCTTTTTGTGACGGTGTGGTTATTTTGGCCACCAGGTCGTGTTCCGGCGCCAGCGTCATGAATGTTACCCCAAAAATGGTATCAGGACGCGTGGTAAATACTTCTATGGTATAGTTAGGATCATTCGCATGATCCTCAAAACCTTCGGTAATGTCTTCAAAGAAATCTTTCAGGCCAAGGCCTTCCAGGATGGATGGGTTGCCGTTGGGGTTTAGGGTTGCTCCTGTGCTTTCGGCTAGTGCGTCAGTCCTTTCCTCATCAGACCTCACCCCCCGCCCCTCTCCAAAGGAGAGGGGGGTAGCTTCACTCGTGTTCTGATTACTCAAGCCCTGCTCATCTTTGTAAGATTTTCTGTTGCTTAGGGCAATTCTTATTTGGGAAAGCACATTTTCAAGATTATTTAAAACCTCTTCATTTGTAAATCGTATTACTTTAAATAGGTGTTTTTGTTCTAATTCAAGAGTTCGGGCTTCATCAAGTTCCGTTTGCTCTGCTTCGGTGTGGTAACCACCATCAATTTCTATAACGAGCCTTTTCTCAAGAGAAACAAAATCCGCAATGAAAGTTCCAATATAATGCTGCCTTCTTATTTTATACCCAAGCTTTTTATCCCTAACTTCTTCCCATAATATCGCTTCCGCTTTAGTTGGTTCTTTTCGGTTATCTTTTGCATGCTGCACCAATTTATTAGCCATATAGCTATCAGCAGTCAGGTATCCAGGATCAGAACTCAAATTATCCACACCGTTTCCGGCATGAGTTCCCCTCTCCTTCGGAGAGGGGTTAGGGGTGAGGTTATTAGAGGGGCTGGGGGTGAGGCCCTGATTATCTGATACCAAAACCTTAAACACCACCGATGCCCCAACCGATTTCCCTATCCAGTTCCTTTGGCTTTCCTTAAGCGATTCGGTCCAGTCTATGGTATCAAGGCCGGTAAGAAGGCGTTCGGCGTAGGCAGAGATGCGCATACTCCACTGGGTCATCTTTTTACGGATAACCGGGTAGCCCCCACGTTCCGATACTCCGTTAACAATTTCGTCGTTAGCCAAAACCGTACCCAGTGCCGGGCACCAGTTTACTTCGGTTTCGGCAAGGTAGGTAAGCCTGTATTTTAAAAGTATTTTTTCTTGTTGGTCTTTCGTGTATCCTTTCCACTCATCGGCAGTAAATACCGCAATGTCATCATCGCTTACCGCATTTACATTGGCGTTGCCTTCGGTTTCAAAAACAGCTTTCAGGGTATCAATATGCTCGGCTTTGTCGCTGTTTTTATTGTACCATGAGTTAAACAGTTCTATAAAAATCCACTGTGTCCACTTATAATACTCCGGGCTGCTGGTGCGCACTTCCCTTTCCCAGTCGAACGAAAAGCCTATTTTATCCAGTTGCTCGCGGTAGCGGTTAATGTTAGCCTCTGTTGTAACCGCAGGGTGCTGGCCCGTTTGTATGGCATACTGTTCTGCCGGAAGGCCAAAACTGTCGTATCCCTGTGGGTGCAGCACGTTAAAACCCTGGTGGCGTTTGTAGCGCGCATAAATATCAGATGCTATGTAGCCCAGCGGGTGGCCCACATGCAGCCCCGCGCCACTTGGGTACGGAAACATATCTAATACATAATATTTAGGCTTATCTGATTTATCTTCGGCCTGAAAAGTGCCATTCTCTGCCCAGTATTTTTGCCAGTGGTCTTCAATGCGTTTGTGGTCGTATCTCATGTAAGTCGAAAGTTGTAACGTTGAAAGTTTGAAAGTCTTTGAAAAAACAAATTTACGCTTATTGTACGAATGTCAAAACTTTGCCCGTTATAAACTATGCCGAAACGAATAGTTTATTTATTTTTACACCTAAATTAAAAAACGTATGGCATCATCTTTTGAAAAATTCCAGAAACGACGCGTAATTTCCTCGTATTTTTCGGTCGTGCTGTGTATTTTTATAGTGCTTACCCTACTGGGGGCGCTGGGGCTGTTTGTTATTAATACCGATAAAATTTCGGGCTACGTTAAGGAGAACATACCCATGACGGTATACTTTAAACGCGATGCTTCCGATAGTATTACGGCTGCCTTTGGTACACGCCTGGCAAATTCGGGCTATGTAAAGGACCACAAATATGTATCTAAAGAAGATGCCGTAAAGAATAATCCCGACCTTATGAAGGACAGCGAACTGATGCTGGATGAAAATCCGCTATTAGATTCGTACGACATTCACTTAAAAAGCGAATACGTTCAAACGGACAGTATTAAGAAAATTGAAGTGGAGTTGCGGTCTGACCTTGCCGTGGGCGATATTAGTTACGACAATGTACTAGTAGACCTTGCCAACGAAAATATTAAAAAAATCACCTTCTGGATACTGATCATTAGCGGAGTATTAGCATTTATTGCAATGCTTCTTATAAACAGCGCGTTGCGATTATCTATATTCTCACACCGCTTTACCATAAAAACCATGCAGATGGTGGGTGCTACAAAATCGTTCATCCGTAAACCGTATGTATGGAAGGGCATTAAACTGGGACTTTATGGCGCACTGCTTTCTATTGCTGCCTTAATTTACCTGGTATATTGGCTGGATGCCGAATTCCCTATGCTTAACATTTGGGAAGACTGGGTGCCTACCGCTATTGTACTGGGCGGCGTGCTGGCTTTCGGGATAATAATTGCCCTGATAAGCACGTTCTTCGCCACACAACGATTCCTGAATTTAAGAACAGACGATCTTTATTAGATAGCCCCCTAACCGCCGAAGGGGGAACTACACTCATGCCCGACTAAGAGTATGTAACTTTAAACCTTAAACTTTAAACTAAAGTCATGGAAAACAACGAAATTAAAACGCACTTCCTTTTCGAGAAGGTAAATTACAAAATATTACTTATTGGCCTTGGCGTTATAGCTCTGGGCTTTATACTAATGGCCGGTGGTGGTAGCGACGACCCTAATGTGTTTAGCGATGCTATTTTTAACTTCCAACGCATTCGCCTTGCACCTACTGTGGTGCTTATAGGTTTTGGCGTTACCATATATGCCATACTTAAAAACCCTAACCCGGAGGTTACCACTGCTACTGGCGAGACTTTTCCGCAGGATAAAGAAATCAAGAATTTTAAAAAATAAAACATAGTTCATGGAGTTTTACCAGGCCATTATTATTGCCATTATTGAAGGATTAACAGAGTACCTTCCTGTTTCGAGTACCGCACACATGATCTTTACCAGCTCATACTACGGCATACAGGACGACCCGTTTGTAAAACTATTCCAGGTATCTATTCAGTTTGGGGCTATCCTTGCTGTTGTAGCTCTGTACTGGAAAAAATTCTTCGATTTTACAAAACTGAACTTTTTTGTAAAACTGGCCTGTGCTGTAGTTCCTGCGTTACTTTTAGGCAAATTGTTAGACGACCCTATAGATGAAATGCTGGGCGACCCCATACCTATTGCCATTGTACTTATAATAGGCGGTATACTGTTATTGTTTATAGAGAACCTATTTAAAAACCCAACGGTATTTAAAGAAGAAGATATCACGATTAAAAAAGCAGTGACCATAGGCTTTTGGCAATGCCTTGCCATGATGCCGGGCACAAGCCGTTCGGCTGCTTCTATTATTGGCGGTATGCAGCAAAAGCTTACCCGCGAAGCCGCTGCCGAATTCTCTTTTTTCCTTGCTGTACCTACCATGCTGGCCGTAACGGTATACTCTATATTCCTTAAAGAATATGGCACTGCCGAAGTAAAAGGTTATAAACTACTTATGGAGGCAGATAACCTTAAACTATTTTTAATAGGGAACGTGATTGCCTTTGTAGTTGCTATTATTGCTATTAAAGGTTTTATAGGCATCATTAAAAAATATGGTTTTAAGCCTTGGGGCTGGTACCGTATTGTTGCCGGATCTGTATTATTGTTTTATTTTTATAATCAAAAATAGATATTAGTGCCTATTACTCCCGAAGAATTTACCGAAGGCCAAATTATTTTATTAGACAAACCACTTACCTGGAGCTCTTTTCAGGCAGTGAATAAAGTTAAATGGAGCCTTAAAAAGCACCTTGCCCTTAAAAAAATAAAAGTGGGCCATGCCGGCACGCTCGACCCTTTGGCTACCGGGTTGCTTATTGTATGCACCGGTAAGTTTACCAAGCGCATTAGCGAATTGCAGGGTATGGAAAAGGAGTATACAGGTACCTTTTACATTGGTGCCACTACCCCATCGTACGATTTGGAGACCGAAGTAAACGCAACCTTTCCTACCGGGCATATTACCGAAGAGCTTATACATGCAACCCTATCGCAATTTTTAGGCGAAATAGACCAGAAACCACCTATTTTTTCGGCTATAAAAAAGGACGGAAAACGCCTGTATGAACACGCCCGCAAGGGTGAAGAAGTAGAGATCGCTTTCCGCAAAACTACCATTCATGAGTTTGAACTGACCCGTATTGCCTTACCCGAAATAGACTTTAGGGTGGTGTGCAGCAAGGGTACTTACATACGTTCACTGGCAAATGATCTTGGCGAAGCATTGCAAAGTGGCGCACATTTAACGGCATTGCGCCGTACTAAAATTGGCAGCTTTAACGTTGATAATGCCATAACCCCAGATGCTTTTGAAGATGGCGTTACTCCGTAAAATAATATACACCTTACTATTATTTTCTGCACACGCTTTTGCGCAGAATGGTGAAACCGTTTTTATAACCAAATCAGAACCGGAAGACAAAGAAGTAAAATCAAAACCTTTTTTCGGGCAGGTCTCTATTTCATTACCACTTAGAGGGAACCCGTATCGCGATAATGCTGCCTATACCGATCGTGATGGCAACGGCATTAGCGATACCAATGAAGGAAAAAGTTCGGGCTTAGATTATATAATCCCTGACGGACTTGGCATACAGGGCGGTTACGGCATACACTTAAAATCGTGGGTTGGGCTGAGCGCTAACACCGGTATCGACTGGATGGCTACCGAACAGTTGGTCTCTGTACCTGTTTACGGCAGCATCATTTTTAATCCGCAAATTTGGGAAGAGTATAATGTATACCTGCAGTTTGGCGCAGGCCATGTTTTTGCATTAGGCCGCGGAGATCTTAGCGGGCCGTATCAAAAATACCGCATTGGGCTTGCTAAAAACAATGAAGGCTCTCTATTTATTGAGGCTAACAGGTACGGTTTCCCTATTCATGGGAGGGCAAATACCGGCAACATTAGCATTGGCCTTGCTTTTTTTGACTTTTTATAACATGAAATATATACTGATTTTTCTTCTTGGATGTTCTGCCCTCTTCGCGCAAACTAAAGTGCAACTACAGGATGGCGACCTTGTTTTTCAGGATATGGACTGCGGACCGCTATGCGATGCTATAGAAGCTGTAACCAACGGCTACAACGGCAATGATTTTAGCCACATGGGCCTTGTATACCACCGCAACGACACCTTATATATTATAGAAGCGGCAGGCAAAGCCGTAAGGTTAACTACCCTTGAGAAATTTTCTAAGAACACCGGTAAGCCCATGTATGTGGGCAGGCTTAAAAAACAGCACAACAAGCTTATTCCACAGGCTATAGCATTCTCTTTAAAGCAACTTGGCGTACCGTATGACAATGAATATGTATACAATAACGGCAGTTATTATTGCAGCGAACTTATTTATGATGCTTTTAAAGATGCTAATAAGGGCAAGCCTTTTTTCCGGCTGTTCCCTATGACTTATAAGCAGCCCGGTACTCAGGATTTCTTCCCGGCATGGGTTGATTATTACAAACAACTGGGCAAACCCATTCCCGAAGGCCAGCCCGGCTGCAATCCCGGCGGGATTTCTGTTTCAGACAAAATTGAGATTGTGGGAAAGATTTAGTTTTTCAGTCGCAGTCCCGGTTTCAGTAAGCCGGTATTCCTTCCTGAACGAACGCAAACATATTCTCTAATGAATATGCAATATATTTCTACAAACTACCTTACTTATTACAATAAGTCTTACACATAGTTGCTGCTTCGGCCTGGCCCAGCGCTGCTATTTCTTTCCAGGTAATGCAGGCGTTCTCTAAATCGCCCGATTTATAAAGCATGGCCGCCTTGTTATAGATCGCATCAATATTCATGGGATCCAGCTGGTAGGCATACTCAAAAAGCTCAATAGCTTCTTTGTAGTCGTTAATGGTAATTGCTTTTAGCCCTTCCTGGAAAGCCGCTTTAGCAAGACCTTTATCAAACGCAGATCCGCCCTGTTTTAAACGAACTGCATCAATATCACTTGTAAAATAATGAAAACGTATGCTGTGGTAAAAATAATTGTCGCGGCTCATCAATACAAACGGCAACTCTACTGTATCGTATGCTGTAAATTCCTTAAGATTCCAGTGTTTATAGCTTTTATCGAGTATTTTCTTTACAGATGCAGCGGCCTCAGCATCCTGTATGTGCGACCCGGTAATTACCGTTTCCATCGTATTAAGTTTCGGATGAAAAACTATTTTGCCCACTATAGCAAACTCCCTAAGGTTTCTTTTAAACACCTTATAAAGGTCTTTCTCCAGCCAGGTATCGCAGGTGGGCGAAAAATATTTGCTTGCGGTTGCTACCGCCTGCCCTTTGTATTTTTCTTTTTCCTTTCCCGTTAGCACATCCCTTCTCACCATAGTATACCGGCGCAGCTTATCGCCGGTAGCATTACCATTTTTATCTGCTAAAACAAGGGTATCCTGTGTAGCTTTTTCAATGGTGTAAAATCTAAAATTTGCTGTACGGATTACATTATTTGGCAACGTACTGTAAGCTATACACGAAGACTCGCCTATGGCATTCCTGTGTAAGGCATCAAATACAACACAAAGCTCCTTTTTTGTAATCCTGTATTCTTTATAATCAGAATCTTCTATTGTAGGTTCCAGCATTTTACTGCCATCTAATAATCCGGTATTTATCACTACCCAGTCGCCTGCCGGAAGAGAAACTGTTTGCTGCTGGGCGTAGGAAAAAGCAACAAAAAACAACAGGATTAAATTTTTATACATGCTAACACAATAGATTGTTGGTTAGCAAATTTAATTTATTTTCTCAATAATCTCCATCATAGTACTTAAACCTTTATCGTGCAAATACCACTTTTGCAGTTCGGTTTTAGCCTCGTTGTTTATAGCACCATATTTTTCTTTAAAATCCTTTATAAGCTGCGCTCCACCTGCCGGCCTTGGACCCCAGCTGTCTATTGGCTCAAACGTATCTTTATCTACTAAAACAAGTTTGGGTACAGAGCGGCCGCCATTAGTAAGGTATTGGTCCATAAGCTCTGGGTTATCGTCGCGCAGTACAATTTGCAGGTCCAGTTTATTGGTAACTGCCGCCATTTTATTTATAATGGGTAATATCTGTGCCGCATCGCCACACCACCCTTCAGATATTACCAGTAAAATATATTCTTTTTTAATGGCTTCTAGCTTGTCGCTAACCTCTTGCGGTATCTTAATAGTCTTATCAAGACGGTTCATACGCACCTCGTTAAGGGTGGTATAATGGGTAAGGTCTTCGCTTTGGGTCAGCCCAGTGCTTAGGCCTTCTAATAACAACTGCGATACGTGGTTCCTGTATTCAGCATACGAGTAGCTGTCTTTCAGGCTATTTTCAATTAAAGATCCGGTAACTGTCATGGGTTCAAAATTAAGGAATAAAAAAATTTCTGCTTTTACTATATCAAAAAAAAAGCCATTCAATAAAAAGCAGTAATTTAGTCAGGTAATCACATCTAAAATGAAATTTGAAGGAAGCACTATTGGCATCATCCTTTCGGGCGGTGGTACCAAAGGTATTGCCCATGCAGGGGTTTTAAAATTTTTTGACGAAATAGGGCTTCGCCCATCGCACATAGCAGGCACGAGTAGCGGCGCCATAGTGTCATCTTTATATGCCTGGGGCAGGCAGCCCGAAGAAATACTGGAGTTTTTTAAGTCAATTTACTTTTTTCACTGGAAACATTTTACCTTTCGTAAGCCCGGTTTTATAGATTCGAGTGCATTTAAGGATTACTTTAATGATATTTTTGGCGAATCTACCTTGGGCGACCTGCCATATAAAATGCACCTTACCGCAACCGACCTGGTTTCGGGCAAGCTTAAAATATTTGGGTCGGAAACTAAAATTGCCGATGCCGTACTGGCTTCATCGGCATTTCCGGGCATTATATCGCCTTACGAAATAGACGGAAGACTCTACAGCGACGGCGGTATTATTAACCATTTCCCTACCGATATTTTACAGGGCCGCTGCGACACTTTAATAGGTATTTATGTAAGCCCCATACAAAAAATAGAGGCTGCCGACCTGAAATCCATCCGGTCTATAACCACCCGCGCTTACGATTTGCTTTCGGCCAACAGCAATATGCAAAAATTTACTTTGTGCGACTGGGTTATAAGCCCCGACGAGCTGGCACTTTTCAGTACTTTTGAAACCAACCGTACTAAAATGGACCAGATTTTTAACATAGGCTACGAGGCTGCCAAAAAGTCGTACTCAGAGCTTATTGTTTAGTAGGTAAACGGTTTAAAATTCTCTTTACAGGAAAACATTTATTATTATATTTGCACCAATCTAAAAACAAAACCCTGATGAAATACAACCGAATCCTGTTGAAGCTAAGCGGTGAAGCGCTTATGGGCGAAAGACAATATGGTATAGACCCTGCGAGGCTTGCCGAATATGCCCAGGAAATTAAACAAATACATGATAAAGGTGTACAAATAGCTATTGTTATAGGCGGAGGCAACATCTTTAGGGGATTAGCCGGGGCCAGCAATGGTATGGACAGGGTTCAGGGAGATTATATGGGTATGCTTGCTACCGTAATAAACGGTATGGCATTGCAGGGGGCGCTGGAAGATGCCGGCATGCAAACACGCCTGCAAACTGCCCTTGAAATTAAAGCAATTGCAGAACCTTACATAAAAAGAAAAGCCGTTCGCCACCTTGAAAAAGGGCGTATTGTAATATTTGGCGCCGGTACCGGTAACCCTTATTTTACTACAGATACTGCCGCAGTACTTAGGGGTGTAGAAGTTGAGGCCGATGTGATACTTAAAGGCACACGCGTAGACGGTATTTATACTGCCGACCCGGAGAAAGACCCGGCTGCTACAAAATATGACACCCTTACATTTAACGATGTACTTGCAAAGGGCCTTAACGTAATGGATACTACTGCCTTTACACTTAGCCAGGAAAACGCATTGCCTATTATTGTTTTTGATATGAATAAACCGGGCAACCTTGTAAGGGTTTGCGACGGAGAAATTGTAGGAACTACTGTAAACGTTTAATTTTTTTACTGTGAACTTATCCTGACTTTTTTGATTGAAGCGAAAAATAGATATTTTTGTATCAGATTTTAGCTTTTTTGCACTGCATAGCAGCGCTACAGAGTAACAAAACAGGGGAAATATGGAGCAAAAAGATCATTTTGCAGCCAATTGAAAAAAGCCAGGATAAGTTCTTTAAAAAGAATAAGAATTAAAAAGAAACTATGGACGAGATTGATTTTATTTTAGACAGCACCAAAGAATTAATGGACGGCTCTTTAGCCCACCTGGAAAAAGAATTTCTTAACATACGTGCCGGTAAGGCAAGCCCTGCTATGCTGGGCGGCGTTAAGGTAGATTATTATGGGTCGGCAACGCCAATATCTCAGGTAGCAAACATAAACACTCCCGATGCGCGCACCATTACGGTTACCCCGTGGGAAAAAAACATGCTGCATCCTATAGAAAAGGCCATTATGATAGCAAACCTGGGCTTTAACCCTATGAACAACGGCGATAACATTATTATTAATGTACCTGCCCTTACAGAGGAAAGAAGGCGCGACTTAGCAAAACAGGCAAAAGCCGAATCTGAAGATGCTAAAATAGGTATTCGAAGTGCCCGTAAAGAGGCCAATACCGATATTAAGAAACTGGAAAAAGACGGCCTTAGCGAAGATGTTTGCAAAGGTGCCGAAGAAGAAGTACAGGACCTTACCAATGCTTACATAAAGAAAGTTGACGAGCTGCTTGCTTTAAAAGAAGCAGAGATCATGAAAGTATAATTATATAAGAATCCGCCCCTAAAATGGCGGATTTTTTTTGCATCATAAATTTCATTAAAAGTCGTTATATTTACACTATTAATATTATTTGCCATGGATATTGCCGTAACAAAACTGGAATTGCTGGACTGGGTAATGCACCTGAGTAATAAAGCTACATTTGAAAAACTGCTTGCCTTAAAGGCTGAAGCACTGTATAATGACGAGATTGTGGGATATACCGTACTGGGAGAACCACTGAATAGTGATGAGTACAAAGCGAAAGCAGATAAGGGTTTGAAACAAATTCAGGAGGGAAATTACATGACTGATGATGAGCTATTTAACGACATGAAGTCCTGGTAATGGCAGTAGGAAAACTTACAGTGAAATGGTCTTCTGAGGCTATAGCAGATTTGAAATCCATCTACTATTATTTATTAAGAAAAAATTCAAATGAAACCGCCTTAAAAATAAGGAATGAAATTTTTGAAGCATCCCGAAACATTGTGTTTCCTGAACAATATCAGGTTGATGACATATACAATAAATACAGAAGAATAGTAATTAGAAATTACAAAATTCTTTATAGTACTGAAGCAAAAAACATTCACATAACAACTGTGATAAATTGTCATAATGATACTTTGTAGATTTATACACATATTATTAATGGTAAGAGACCTTTTTCTGCATCATAAAATACTTTTAAAGCCGTTATCTTTGGAGGGTAGTATTATTTAACTTAAATCTGCAAAAAGAACTTCATACCGCTTCATGAAAATCCTTACATTTTTGCTTTTACTTTTTACGCTGGCCGCAGGGGCTCAAACAGCCGTTACCATTACGGTAAAAGATGCCGGAGACAACGGCACGCTGCCCTTTGCAACCATTACATCTAACAATAAAAATTTTATTACAGATGGAGACGGTAAATTGGTACTGCAACAGCCTGCAGCTTTTTTTACTGTAAGCTATACCGGTTACAAAACGCAAAGAATAGTGGTACAGGCTAATGTAAAGTTTTACCGCATTACACTTACTCCCCGCCCTGAGATATTAAAAGAAATGGTTATTAATGCTAATAACCCCGCCCACGAAATTATGGACAGGGCTATAAAGCGCAAACCGGGCAACGACCCGCAAAGCAAACTGGAGAGCTTTAAGTACAAAACATACGACAGGCTTGTGGTATCTGCAAACCCGGATTCGGTAAGCGGAAAGCTCGATTCTGTTTTTGCTTACGAGAAAATAGGCAAACGGTTTATGAAGCTCGATTCTACCGCTTTTAAATTTAAAAGGATCATATCGCGCCAGCACCTTTACCAAACCGAGAAGGTATCTGAATTTAAATTCACAAAAAACCAGGGGCTTAAAGAAGAAGTTTTAGCTACACGAATGGCCGGCTTTAAGAAACCGCTGTATGAATTTATAGGCCTTAAGCTACAATCTTATTCTGTGTATACCGATAAGGTAGAACTCTTTGAAACCAGGTATGCCGGCCCAATGGCAGACGATGCCCTGCTGCGTTACAACTACAAGATACTTGATACTGTAAGTATAAATAACCGCGATGCTTATGTTATATACTTTAGCCCTAAGCGCAATAAAAAAAACAAGCTTAACGGTGTACTGTATATAGACACCGATAATTACGGCGTAGCACAGGCTATATTTAAGGTAAAAAATGTAATGAATATTACTTCTACACATTATTTTACCTACCAGGACAGCCTTAAGCTTTGGTTTCCTGACCGTAAAACCCTTAACATTGTAAAGGGCACTAACAAGGGTGATATTAAAATTTTAGGCGAAACTATAAAATTTGATGCTATAGACAGCCCCGATAGCCCGCGCGACAGGGAGCCGACCGATTACCTGTACGTATATTCTGAATCTAATAATTTTGATAAGGAATATAATATTCCGCTTACCATTAAACGATCATCTGTAGCCATTGAAATTAAAGATGCCGCCATAAACAGGCCGGAAAGCTACTGGAACCAGTTTAGGCGCGATTCGCTCGATTCCCGCGGAATTACAACGTATGCCACGCTGGACAGCCTTGTGGCAAAAGACAACTGGGAAAATATAATAATACTGGGCAGGCGCGTTATAAATGGCTACGTACCTGTAGGGCCTGTAGATATAGGATTGAACAGGATTATTAAATACAATAACTACGAAGGCTTTCGTGTGGGCATAGGCGGTATTACAAACGACAAGCTTTCTGAAGTATTTCGCATAAGCGCCTATGGAGCTTACGGAACAAAAGATGGCGAATTTAAATACAGCGCGGGGGCGGCTGTGCGTGTGGGTAAATTTTCTAATTCCTGGATAGGCGGCTCGTATACGGATGATATTAAAGAGATAGGCAGCACCTCTTTTACCACAGATAAAAGCGTGTTTAAAATTTACGACCCGCGCCCCATAAACCTCTCTACGTTTTATAACCACCAAAGCTGGCAGGGGTATATTGAGACAAAAATACTCCCTAAAACCGAAAGCATGTGGCAGCTAACACGCAGCCGCATAGACCCAAAATTTGAATATGAATACAATCCGTCCGGCGGGCATGCGTATAGTGTTTTTGATATTACAACAGCATCTGTAGCCATACAATGGAACCCTTTTAGTCATTTTATGCAAACCCCTAATGGCCGCATAGAAATAGAAAAGCACTTCCCTAAGTTTGCTTTTCAATATACACAATCGGTTGCCGGGCTACTGGGCAGCGATTTTAATTTTGGCAAGTTAGACTTTAGGGCAGAGTACGAAAAAAAATACCTTAACGGGCAAAAGGCATCGTTCCTGTTGCAAACAGGGCTTGCCATAGGCGATGTACCACTTACCCACATGTACAGCACGTCGCCCAATAACCTGGATAAAAACGGCGTAATAGCGCGTATAACATTTGCCGGCAAGAACAGTTTTGAAACCATGTATTTTAATGAGTTCTTTTCCAGCCGCTACATGATGCTACAGGCCAAGCATGGCATAAAGCGCTTTACTATATTTCGCAGTATAAAACTATCGCCCATGCTGGTTACCCGCTTTGCCTGGGGAGCTATGGACAACCTAAACGACCACACAGGCCTGCAATACAATACCCTCGAAAAAGGTTATTATGAAAGCGGCTTTGAGTTTAACGAGATATTTAAAGGGCTTGGCCTTACTACTTTTTACCGTTACGGACCCTACCACCTGCCCCAGTTTGACAGAAATATATCGGTAAAACTATCGTATGTGCTTAATTTGTTTTAAGTAACAGTAGCAGATACCATTATTTTACACCTTTAAATAAAGAAGCCTGTTTAGCGCAAAACTAAACAGGCTTCTTAAATAATGCAACGTAAGTTTATTGCTTTACAATTTTCTTTGTAAGCGATTTGCCATTGTATGAAACCTTAAGCAGGTAAATGCCTGATTGTAAATACTCCATATTAATATGCTGATTTTTTAATACTCCCTGGTTTATTAGCTTACCGTCTACTGAGTATAACCAATAATCTGCCTTCTCATACGGGTGAGCCACCGTTAAAACACTTGCCACAGGGTTAGGATAAACGGTAAACATAAGTTCTTCTTTACTTTTAATACCTGCGGTTAACGAGGTACCAAGAACGCTAACATTATTTAAAGTTACACGGTCGCCGTTATCTGCAGTCATATTTGTACCTGTAAACCTTAGCCTCACTTTAAGGTTAGTAGTGTCATCAGCCAGAGAAATATCGCTGAAATCTGCTTCAAAACGCTGATAATCGGATGTTATAGGCAATGGCATGGCACTAAGCCCTGTTGTTACCCATACAGGATTTCCGGAGCTGACAGAGTATTCTATAATTACCCCGCTTGCAGCATTTTCATCTTTAAGTGCAAAAGCAAATTTTATGTCTTTATAACCTGTAGATGGTATATTAAATATCAGGGTATTTTCTAAACCGCTGCGCTGAAATGGCTGCTTAACCTGGATACCCCTCATATTAGATGCTTCAAAACCAAGATCGTTGTTAGCCGACGGAATGTAATTTATACTGGTAGGGCTGTTTCTGCGCTCCATAGATGCTTTCCTCCAGTTAGTGTTAGCGCTATTAAAAGGATAACCTTCTAAACACGACTGATATTGCAATACAGCATTGCCCAATACCGAAAAAGTTGCGTTAAGGTTTGTTAGTGCAGTATCGTTAGCAACACCATTATCAAACATCCAGAAGTATATTGGCTGCTCAACCTCCACAATATCCGAAGGGACAAAATGAGCAGTAACTTCAAAGTTTTCGGCAGGTGTATAAGTTATTTCGGCATTTGTACCGCTAACAGCCCCACTCCAGTGGCTAAAGGTATAGCCCGGCAGCGCAACAGCCTTAAGGGTTACGGGTACGTTATTAAAATAAATACCTGTCCACGGGTATGGGTTTTCCTGCACGCCCACTGTAGATGTATTTATAGCAATTGTATTAATTTTTATGTACCCGTGTGCAGGGTTTTCAATATTTAAAGTAACATTAAGGTTATTTGCAATACCAAACTTTTCCCTTATATGAGTTCTTTGATATTCCGGCCTTTGCCTTGCAAATTCTAAAACAGTATTACAATTAATTTCCCAGTCGTTTACAGACCACATAGCTACCCATCGGTCTATATGGCGGGGTATTTCGGGAGCTATAGTGCTTTTTAATTCGTTATATACTGCCTCCATGCGCGCAGGTAAAAAGGTTGTGTTTAACATATCAGAAAACCTTGTAATAAAATAATTTTTAAAATTATCATTTTCTAAAAGTTTCCTGAAAAGTAAAGTTGCCCATGCAGGGTTTGCACTATTTGTAACCGCATCTGTAGCTGTAGCAAAAGCCAGTGTATTATGGGTAAATGTATTGGAAAACCCAAAACCATGATCTGTATCTTTTAATATCCATCGCCATCTTCCGTCATTGCCGTATGCTGCGCCAGCATTGTAAGCAGTGGTTTTCTTTCTAAAAAATTCCATGTTATTACCGGGCCAGTCTGTATTGGCAGCAAAAATTTCCGCTATATAATAATCGGCAAAATTTTCGGGGTCTAACTGGGTTTTAACATAGGTGTAATTATCTTCATTTGAAAGCGAATTATTCTCTATAAAATTCATCATATTCAAATAATGATCTGTATTACCCTCCTTTACAGAAAGCTGCATATTCATTTCCAAATAATCCAGATCATCTTCCTCTATACCATAAACTCTTTTAAAATAATGTTTATCATAGCGCTCCCTTAAATTTAGCAATCCCCAGTATTCACCATTAACAAATGTTACAGCGGGCTGGTAATCCTGTGTATCAAGATGTAAATGGCTAACACTTTTTTGAATAAATGCATCGAGAAAATAAGTAAAAATTGCATCATTACCAGAATTCCTCAGTATTAAAGTTTTAAAGCTATCGTTATTACCTGCACCAAAGAAAGGAAAACTTAGATCTTCGTCACCAAACTGGGAACGGGCATAAATACGGAATGCCTTGTTAGGAAATACCCTTGAAAAGTTCCCGTTTAACCTTACGCCCACATTTTGGTTAACTACTTCCTGTCCGGCATTGTAATAACTAAAATTTGCTTCTATCTCGGTAGCGTCGCCACTACGCTTATAATTTGCAGCACCCCATATATTATTAATATCCTCAGGAAAATTAGTTCTCCAGTTATCAAAATCTTCACCCGCAACATAAATACCGTCATTATAATCAAAAAGTTTATCTTCATTTGTATTTACAGCAACAATGGGTAAAGAAGACAGGCTGCCTGCACCGGGCGAAACAAAATAATTTTTAGTAACCGTAGGGCTTGGCAAAGCTCCTCCTTTAATAACCTTTGCCCTTATTACAGTGCTTTTGGGCACGGTATAAGCGGGAATATAGTTAGGGCTTGCATCGAAAGTAGAAGATATTGCCGATATTTTATTAGGCAAACTGTTCCTGTCCTGCACAGTGATTCCGCTAGTATAGGCATACGTTATAAAGCTTTGCTCTAAAAAAGGGCCAAAGGCATCGCCCGGGTTTTGCGGATACTGGTTTTTGTACCTGTATGTGGTTCCTAAAAGGTTATTCTCATCGGGTTCAGAACCGTCTAAAGTATAAATTATGGTTGCCCCATTTGTGTTTGTGGCTATATTTACATCGAACGAATTTTCATAAAACCCGGATGGTACAGAAAATTGCGGCTCCTCTAAAATTTCGGTATATCCCTGAGTGGTATTTGCTGCACCGGGAGTAGGCACATTAAAAATAACCAGATTTGCAGCGCCATCGGTAGCCCTGCCATACGTAAAGTTTTGCGGGATAATTACCGGAGGGTAACTATCTGCTGTAGTGCCGTCCCTGTTGGTTAATGTAATGGTTTCACCACTGGCACTGATCTTAAAATTAGTATGCAGGGGCAAATCAGGGTTATTGCGGTCTTTTTCTGAACACCATATTAAAAGGTGTTCGCCGGGAAGGATGGTTTTAGCAGGAAAAACCCATTTAAAAGGGTTGGTGTTGTCAGATAGTCCGTAACCCTCAAGGTTAATGCTTTGTGTGGTACCGTTATACAGCTCTACCCAATCTTCATAACTGCTGTCGTCATCGGTATTAACAGCAGCGTTTGAAGTAATAATTTCATTAATTACTAATGATTGTGAAAATGAAGAAATTGTAACTGATAAAAATAAGAATAATAGGTAATAATTTTTTTTCATTGCAACGTTTTAATACAAAGGTTAATGTGGTGGCTGCAAATTAACTAAAATTTAACCTGACCCCCCCCCAAAAAATCCCTGTTTAACACCGTAAAATAAGCGTTTCATCAATAATAAGGTAATTGCAGTTTTTATTTAAGTATCCCATAAAAAAAAACATATAATCCTGATAAACCCATTTTAGTTGTTTACGCTTTTTACTACATTTGCAGGCATTTGCAATTTTTGCCGGTTAATTACCGGCAAAATACATTTTACATATAAACAAGGACTAATTTTTTTAAAATGAAGCACACCAAAATTAAAGACCTGCTTAACAGCGCGAAGCCGATTGATGATGTAACTGTAAAAGGATGGGTAAGGACGTTTAGGAATAATCAGTTCTTAGCCCTGAACGACGGGTCTGTAATTCATAATATACAGGCAGTGGTAGATTTTGAAAATACCGCGCCTGAAACACTTAAACGCCTTACCACGGGCGCAGCTGTATTAGTAAAAGGAAACCTTGCCGAAAGCCAGGGTGCAGGCCAAAAATATGAAATACAGGTAAAACACCTTGAAATACTGGGCGACAGCGATCCGGAAAAATTTCCTATGCAGCCTAAAAAGCACTCGCTTGAGTTTTTAAGGGAAAATGCCCACCTGCGTGTGCGCACTAATGTATTTGGCGCTATTATGAGGGTACGATCTGTACTGTCGTTTGCTATACACCAGTACTTTCAGGAAAAAGGTTTTGTATATGTAAATACTCCTATAATTACAGGCAGCGATGCCGAAGGTGCAGGCGAAATGTTTCATGTTACTGCACTGCCTGTTAACAATGCCCCTAAAAACGAGGATGGCAGCGTAAACTATAAGGAAGACTTTTTTGGTAAAGAAACTAACCTTACCGTAAGCGGCCAGCTTGAGGCAGAAACATACGCCATGGCACTGGGCCAGGTATATACTTTTGGGCCAACATTTAGGGCAGAGAACAGTAACACCAGCCGCCACCTTGCCGAATTTTGGATGGTAGAGCCGGAAGTTGCCTTTAACAACCTGGACGACAACATGGACCTTGCCGAAGATTTCATACAATACGTTATAAAATATGCGCTTGATAAATGTAAGGATGACCTTGCATTCCTTAACCAGCGATTAGCTGATGAAGACAAGACCAAGCCTACTGCCGAGCGCAGCGAAATGAGCCTGCTTGAAAAACTTAACTTTGTGTTAGAGAACAACTTTAAGCGCGTAAGCTATACCGAGGCTATAGAGATACTTAGAAACAGCAAGCCTAACAAGAACAAAAAATTTAACTATATTATAGACGAGTGGGGCGCCGACCTTCAAAGCGAGCACGAGCGTTTCCTTGTAGAAAAACACTTTAAATGCCCGGTAATTTTGTTTGATTATCCTGCAAAAATTAAGGCATTCTACATGAGGCTTAATGACGATGCCCCACAAGACAGGCAAACAGTGCGCGCTATGGATATCCTTTTCCCGGGCATTGGCGAAATTGTAGGCGGCTCGCAGCGCGAGGAGCGCCTTGATGTGCTACAGCAAAAAATTGCCGACCTGGGCATAGATGAAAAAGAATTATGGTGGTACCTTGATACCCGCCGTTTTGGCACCGCAGTACACAGTGGTTTTGGCCTTGGCTTTGAGCGCCTGGTGCTGTTTGTAACCGGCATGACAAACATTCGCGACGTGATACCTTTCCCAAGAACGCCTCAAAATGCAGAGTTTTAAGTCAAATACATTTTATATATCAAAGCCTTACAGTAAATTGTGAGGCTTTTTTTATATTTGAACAACCATCAATACCACAACATTTTTAAAAAATATGAATATTTACAGGCAACTTAGAGCACTGGAAGCTATAAATCCTGAATATAAAAACTACAGGTATTTTGATTGTAATGGTAATCCTTACGAATGCGATGTACTTCTTGTGGGACTTAACCCTGCTTTTGGGCTGCCTGACGGTAAAGATTTTTGGGAGTACTGTACGGAAACTTCCGGCTTTGAATTAACCAAGTGGTTGAAAGATTATCAGGCAGAAAGAGAAAGAAGCAAAAAGTCAAAAACAAGCCCTACACGTAACAGGATCGAAACCCTAAGGACAGCCGTACTGCCTTACAAACTTT
>Ga0247814_10000604_pt1 | contig 27054 bp, 12 predicted proteins | sample UWRJL179409R1_FD_179947 | JGI IMG/M metagenome (GOLD analysis project Ga0247814, IMG submission 179947) | Plant litter microbial communities from Arlington Agricultural Research Station in Wisconsin, United States - UWRJ-L179-409R-1 | ecosystem: Environmental > Terrestrial > Plant litter >... | reverse complement strand
GATGTAATTTATATTTTCCCTGCCTGGCCAGCAACCTGGGATGTGCATTTTAAATTGCACGCACCAAAAAACACTACTGTTGAAGTGAAAATGGAAAAAGGAAAAGTAACTTTTTTAAAGGTTTTTCCAAAAGAAAGAGAAAAAGACATTGTGAATCTGTTAGGTAAAAGTCTAACTGAAAAAACAAATTTAAAATAGCATATGTTATCATCAATTGGATTGAATGAGAGATGATAATACACAAACCCTAAAATAAATAAATATATGAATTTAGTAAAACAACTTGCTTTTTGTGCGGGAACAATGATAACGTTTACATTGAATCTAAGTGCGCAAAATCAAAATGTGATTCCTGCTTCCAAATCATTAAAAGTCGATTTTGATTTGGCACAACGCAGAACTTTGGAAGTAAATGATCCCAATTATATTTCGTGGCCCATAAGTGAAGGCAAACAATTTGACAAAACTTTTGGCGACATTAAAGTTACTGTTAAAGGAGCTATTAATTCGGGTTGGTACAAAACAGGAATTCAGGCACCATTTTATGCTCGTTTGGTTAGTGATGGAATTGTTGCTGATAAAAGTGTCGAAATGGTAATTAGCGGATTAGCTAAAGGACAACATACTTTAATGGTCTTTAGCAATAGTTTTGACAGTCTCGAAGTGGCTAATTTTGCTCCGGTTTTAATTTCTGTAAACGGTGTTTTTTCGCAAACCATTAAACCAAGTAACAGAGCGACTGCTTCAATTCAGGCAGCAACTGCATACATTCATTTTACTGCTGAAGCTGGAAAAGATGTAGTTTTAAAATTTACAGCTGATGCAAAAGCGGCTGGAACCATTCAGAAGGTTGTGTTGAACGGTTTCGAATTAGATTTACCCAATTTTAAAAAACAGGCTAATACTCCAAAACCTGCCAATAATGATGAGCATGTAATTTTAGGAGACGATTTTAAATTAGAATGGAGTTCGCCAGAAGGTATTGTTTCTCATGACTTTTATTTTGGTGAAGAAGAACAAAAAGTTGCTGAAGCCGATCATAATTCAGCAGAATTTAAAGGGAATTTGAGTAAAAATACCACAACAGTTGATACCAAATCATTGAGTAATTTAAAAACCTATTACTGGAGAGTAGATGAAATTGATGCTGATAAGGAAGTAACTACAGGAAAAGTTTGGTTTTTTAAACCAGCACAAATTGCTTTCCCTGGTGCCGAAGGTTACGGACGATTCGCAATTGGTGGAAGAGGTGGAAAAGTAATTCCAGTAACCAACTTAAATGATAGTGGACCAGGAAGTTTGCGTGATGCTGTGGATCAGGAAGTAGGGCCAAAAACGATTGTTTTTAATGTTTCAGGAAATATTCAATTGGAATCACGTTTGGTAGTAAGTCAGCCGTTTGTAACTATTGCAGGACAAACAGCTCCTGGAAAAGGAATTATGATTAGCAGGGCGCCTATTGGTTTAACTGGAAATGATGGAGTTATCCGATTTTTGAGAGTTAGAATTGGAGCAGGAAGAACGTATGACGGAATGGGATTAACAGGAGCTAACAATAGTATTATTGATCACTGTTCGATTAGCTGGACTATCGATGAATCGTTTAGTTCCAGAAGTGCACACAATATCAGTTTGCAACGCACCTTAATTTCTGAAGCTCTAAATGTTGCAGGTCATGGAAAATATGCAGCTGGAAAAATGCACGGTTATGCAGCAACTATTGGTGGTGATGTAGGTAGTTTTCACCATAATTTATTAGCGCATAATTACGGTCGTAACTGGAGTATTGGTGGTGGATTAAACGGTAATGGTTTTTATGGTGGAAAAGTAGATATTCGTAATAATGTGGTTTACAATTGGGGACATCGTGCAACTGATGGTGGTGCAAATCAGGTGAATTTTGTAAACAACTATTATAAACCAGGTGCTTCAACAGATTTCTTTTATGCATTGAATGCACAACATGAAGGTGTTGGGAAAGGAAAGCAACAATATTATTTTGATGGTAATATTATGAAAGGGCATTTTGATGAAAAAAATCAGGAAAAAGGAAGAAAATTTACGTTGTCTAATGGTGACCAAGTGGATTATGAAACTTTTGTAGACCAGCCTTTTTTCGAATCGTATGTAAATACACAATCTGCAGAAGCAGCTTATAAGAATGTTTTGTCAGATGTTGGAGCAAACCAACCCGTATTTGATACTCATGACCAAAGAATTATTCAGGAAACTTTAAAAGGAACTTATAGTTTTAAAGGAAGTAAAAGCGGCTTAGGCGGAATGATTGATCATCAGGATGATGCTGGAGGTTGGGAAAATTATCCAAATGAAACCCGTGATGCTAATTGGGATACTGATCAAGACGGATTACCAAACTGGTGGGAAGAATCAAAAGGGTTGAATGTAAATTCGGCTAAAGGTGATTTTTCAGATGCAAATGCTAATAATGGAGATGGATATACACAACTAGAAGATTATTTGAACTGGATGGCAAAACCACATTATTTTATAAATGCTTCAGAAACTTTAAAACTAGATGTTGAGGAATTATTTAGGGGTTATACTAATAAACCAAAATATGCTGTGGCAACAGTTATAAATGGTTCGGCTTCGATTGTTAAAAAAGAAATTCGATTCACATCAACGGTAAAGGGTTTTGCTTCGGTTGAAGTAAAAGTAGTAGATGCCGATGGAGATTCGATGAGTCGAATTATAAACGTATTTGTAAAATAAGAAATAACCATATAAGTCATATAAGTTGTTTTAAGCTTAGGATTTTAGGAAAAACTTAAATGAACTTTATGTTTTATAGAATTAAAAAATAGATTAAATATTAAGTAAATAGTACATATAAGTCTTAGTGTTGAAGTGAAGAATTTTGTCAACTTATATGACTTATATGGTAAAAATCATAAAAATGAAAAAGAACATCATTCTATTATCAGCTGTGTTTATTTCAACTATTGCTGTAGCTCAAAACAAAGGTTTAGTAGCGAATTCTAACAGTCCGTATTCTAAATTACAAAGTATTGGTTTGCAGGATGTAAAATGGACAAACGGTTTCTGGAAAGAACAGTTTGATGTAGAAACCAAAAGTACTTTGCCGTACATGTGGGATTTGTATCATAATGATGAAGTTTCGCATGCTTATAAAAATTTCGAAATTGCAGCTGGTTTGTCTAAAGGAACTTTTAAAGGACCTTCTTTTCATGATGGTGATTTTTACAAAATTTTTGAAGGAATGGCAGCTACTTATGCCATTACCAAAGACAAGAAATTAGACAAACAAATGGATGAAGCCATTGCTATGTTTGCGAAAGTACAACGTAAAGACGGTTATTTACATACGCCTGTTTTAATTGATGAGCGTTGGGGAACTTTAGGACCTGAAGAAGTAAAAAAACAATTGGGTTTTGAGAAATACAACATGGGACATTTAATGACGGCTGCTTGTGTGCATTATAGAGCCACTGGAAAAACCAGTTTCTTAAATGTAGCCAAAGGAGTTGCTGACTTTTTATATGATTTTTATAAAAAAGCTTCGCCTGAGTTAGCTCGAAATGCTATTTGTCCTTCGCATTATATGGGAATTGTCGAAATGTACCGTACAACGAAGAATCCAAAATATCTGGAATTGGCAAATAATCTAATTGATATTAGAGGAACTACGGATGATGGAACAGATGACAATCAGGATCGAATTCCGTTTAGGAAACAAACAACAGCAATGGGTCACGCCGTAAGAGCCAACTACTTATACGCAGGTGTAGCCGATTTATATGCTGAAACAGGAGAGAAAAAATTATTAGACAATCTGGAGTCTATTTGGGATGATGTAACTTATCGTAAAATGTATATTACGGGAGCTTGTGGTTCTTTGTATGATGGAGTTTCACCTGATGGAACTTCGTATAATCCAACTGATGTGCAAAAAATTCATCAGGCTTATGGAAGGCCATTTCAATTACCAAATGCTACGGCACATACTGAAACCTGTGCCAATATTGGAAATGTATTATGGAATTGGAGAATGTTACAAATTACGGCTGATGCCAAATATGCCGATATTGTAGAGTTAGCTTTATACAACAGTGTATTATCCGGTATGAACTTAGAAGGAAATAAATTTTTCTATAACAATCCGTTGAATGTTTCAGTCGATTTGCCTTTCCAACAACGATGGGGAAATGTACGAGAAGGCTATATTGCTTTGTCGAACTGTTGTGCGCCAAACGTTACCAGAACTGTTGCTGAAGTAGGGAATTACGCTTATAGTTTGACGAAAGAAGGTTTATACGTAAATCTATACGGAAGTAATAATTTGAATACTAATACTGAAGAAGGGTCGAAAATTCATTTGCACCAGGAAACTAATTATCCTTGGGATGGAGCTATTTCGATTAATATAGATACTGCTCCTAAAGAAGAATATGCGTTGTTTTTAAGAATTCCGGGATGGAGTAATGGCGCCACTGTTAGGATTAATAATAAGGTTGTTAATGCAAATATTGTTTCTGGAACGTATTTAAAATTAGAACAAAAATGGAAAAAAGGAGATGTCATTAGTTTAAATATTCCAATGCCAGTTGAAGTAATGCAGGCTAATCCATTGGTTGAAGAAACCAGAAATCAGGTAGCTGTAAAAAGAGGGCCAATTGTTTATTGTTTGGAATCAGAAGGAATTTCTAAAAAATCTTCCATTAATGAAGTAGTTTTAAATATCAATTCTGATTTTAAAATTCAAAATATTCAAAAAAACAATAGAAATCTGGTTGCTATTACAGCTCAAGGGTTTTTGAATGCTAATTCTTGGGACAAAAAACTATACCAGCCTTTAAAAGATACTAAAGAAGCCATTTCTTTACAGTTAGTTCCGTATTTCGCATGGGGCAATGGAGCCAGTAAAGAAATGAGTGTTTGGTTTTTACATTAAAAAACCTGTTAAAATCCGATGAATATTGAGATAATGAAAATTTAACACTAAATAAACACGAAAACTTAAAAAAAACTTAAAAAAAAATCGATAAAAAGTAATGGTGTAATAAAATTTTATTACTTTTGAAAAATGTAAACGTTTACATTTGACTTACTTAGCGTAAGTGAAAATAAAATGTAGAATAGTATTACATAGTGTAAACGTTTACATTTATTATAGTTGTCATAATGAGTAGTATGGTAACTAGATGTTAAGAAAACGATTATGATTTAAGATATTTAATTTGATTTCTCATTTTTTACAGAAATAATAAAACCAAACTAAACAATTAATTTTTTAACCAAAGAAACACACTTATGAAACAAACATTTAAAATGGTATTTAGTGTAGTACTATTCAGCTTGATGAGTCTGACTGGTTTTGCTCAAAATGCGGGTGAAAGGACTGCTATCACTGGAAAAGTAGTGGACAAAGATGGGCTTGGGGTTATAGGCCTTAATGTACTTGAAAAAGGAACAAAACATGGTGTTTTGACTGATATCGATGGTAATTATAAAATTCAGGTACCAAAAGGAGCAGTTTTACAGTTCTCTTATATTGGAATGAAAACTGTGGAAAGAGCAGTAGGGAATTCTACAACTATTAATATAACTATGTTAGAAGATGCTTCTGCTTTGAATGAAGTAGTTGTTGTAGGTTATGGTACTCAAAAAAGATCAAATTTAACAGGTGCTGTAGCAACTATTGATCCCCAAAGTGTACAGGATTTGCCAGTATCTAATTTGTCTGAATCATTAAGAGGTTTAATTCCTGGATTGTCAGTTAGTAATAGTAATGGATCAAGTCGTCCAGGTGGAGCTGCTGATATTCAAATTCGTCAAAGTTATGGTTTTTCTAAAGATGGTCATTCTACAGTTCCATTAATTGTAATTGATGATATGGTACAAATTGATCCAGAAACAGGTAAGCCTACCCAAGAAACTTTTAATAGATTAGATCCTTCGGAAATCGAAAGTATTACAGTTTTAAAGGATGGATCAGCAGCTATTTATGGTTCTCGTGCCTCACAAGGAGCAATTATTGTAAAGACAAAAAGAGGTAAAGAAGGTAAAGCTAAGTTTACTTATTACAGTCAATTCGCTATTAATGATGCTATAAGCCATGTGAAAACAATGAGCGCTTATGAGCATGGTATTTGGAAAAACAGATTCTTAAATTCTAATTTAAATGCTACTCCTGCTAATTATTTTTCTGCAAATGAATTAGAACAAATGAAAAGTTTGGATTATGATTGGTTAAAAGAGGCATGGAAACCCGCAACACAGCAAAGACATGTTCTTAATGTGAGCGGAGGTACTGATAAAGCAACTTATTTTGCTGGATTGACTTATTTTACTCAGGGAGCTAACTTAGGATCGCAAGATTATAATAAATGGAATTTCCGTACGGGTACTAATGTTAAAGTGAGTAATAGTTTAGATTTTTCTGCTTCTATTGCTGTTAGCACACTTGATGTACAAAAATCATTTTCAAAAGCTTCTGCAAATTTAAATGACAGTAGTTTTGGTTCTCTTGGTGCTGGAGAACAGGCTGATTATATGTATTTATTGCACATGCCTAAATATGTGCCATGGCAAACGAATCGTAATGGAGTAGACTATTGGATGTCACCATTCCCTCGTACAGATCGTAACTTAGGTAGTGCTAATGCAAATACTACTATTGCAGGATGGAATTATTTTGCTGCTCAGAATGCAGGAACACAAATTGACCAAGAATTTTCATATAATGTCAATTTGAATTTGACTTATAAAGTGCCTTTTATCAAAGGGATGTCTATTAAAGGAAGTTATGCAAGAAGTCAATCTAGTGCTAATACTGAACAAGTTCAGTTGCCTTATGATTTACTTAGAATTTCTAATCATAATCTTGAGGATAATCATCTTTTGAATCCTAATTCTACATTTGCAAATAATGGTTTGCCAGAAACCAATATTCGTGGTTCAAGAGTGTATTATAATACTGATCTGACTAATTTGGTTCAATCGAATATTTTTGCTAATTATTCAAGAACTTTTGGAGACCACTCAGTAGATGCTATGGTGGGTATGGAGCGTTCTGAATCAGATTTTAAAACAGTTCGTTTAGCTTATGAGGGTACAGGCAAAGATTATTTAGGATCTAGTACTTCTGCAGGGCCATTGAGTTCAAATTCTCTTGCAGATAAGGGAGAAGCTGGTACGCTTTCTTATTTAGGACGTTTGAACTACAGTTATAAAGACAAATATTTGTTACAATTACTTTTCCGTTCGGATGCTTCTACTAAATTCGCTCCTGAAAATTATTGGGGATTTTTCCCAGGTGCACAAGTGGGTTGGGTTGTATCTAAGGAGGATTGGTTTTCTAATAATGTATCATGGGTAGATAATTTAAAATTACGTTATTCTATTGGTAAAACAGGAAATGATAATTTAGGAACATGGCGTTGGTTACAATTGTGGGAGCCTATTGTTGATAAAGGAGCTCAATTTGGAAGTGCAGGAGGTACTTTGGGAACAGGTATAACTCCTCGAGTTACTCCAAATAGAGATATAAGATGGGATTCTACCATAAAACATAACTATGGTATTGATTTAGCTTTATTAGATAATAGATTGCAAGTTACAGCAGATTATTATTTTGATAAAAAAACAGATATGTTGGTTACTCTAGCTAGTCAAGCAGGTACTCCAATTTCTGTAGGAGGTGCAACTGCTGAATCAAATTATGCAGCATTAAATACTTGGGGAACTGAGTTCAGTGTAAATTGGAGAGATAATATTAAAGATAATTTTAGTTATAATGTTGGAATTAACTTTGGTTTTTCTAATAATGAAATTAAAAAGTATCCTGAGGCAGCTTTGACTGATCCTTCATTTAATCCTAGGGTTGCAGGTAACTCATTAATAACTCCAGTTTGGGGATTCAAAACTTGGAAAGAAACTTCAACAGGAGATGGTATTTTACGTACGGATGAAGATGTTGCTAACTATTGGCAGTACTTAACAGATCGTGCAGCAGCTGTAGGAGGAACTCCAAATTATCTGACTATTACAAATGTATCAAATATGAGAAAAGGTATGCTTGCATATGAAGATGTTGGAGGGGCCTTTGATGCAGCTACAGGAGAAAGACGTCCTGCAGATGGAAAAATTACTAGAAATGATGATTATCAAAAGTTAGTTAACCAAAATAGAACTTATGGTTTTACTACCAATTTAGGATTTAAGTACAAAAGCTTTTCTTTAAGAACTCAAATTGCTACTTCTTGGGGTGGTTACAATGCAATTGATATGGTTAAACAAGGAACTTCTTCTGCACACAACGATTGGGCACATGAAAGTTTCTGGACTGATATGTATGATGCTACTGATAATCCAAATGGAAAGTATCCTAATATGGGGCAACAAGATTATATTTTTGCACCTTCAGATTTTTGGCAACTAAATACTTTCAGATGTGTGGTTAGAAACTTGACAGTAGGTTTTGCAATTCCAAAAGAGGCTTTAAAATCTATTAAAATTGATGGACTTAATTTCGGAATTACAGGTCAGAATCTATGGGATTTATACAATCCTTATCCGGACAAATACCGTAATATGTATGATGATTCATCTACAAGATATCCTACGCTTAGAACCTGGTCATTGAGTATGAATGTGTCATTCTAATTTTAATTTAATTGCAATTATGAAAACAAAAATTAATAAATATATAGTAGTATCACTTTTACTTGTTTTGGGAGCTTCTTCCTGTAGTGATGATTTTTTAGAAGATAAAAAACAATATAAATACTATGATGAGGAATTTTATCAGGGTGAAGATCGTGTAAATCAATACGTGAATAATTTGTATTATGATTTTTTTGATGGTTTTAAAACTCCTGCTGCAATTAGAGTAGGTTCTTTTACTACAACTGAAGCTTCTTACACTGAAGAAGTGGGAGGGATTTCAAGTTTTATTAACCCTAGTATTACTTTAGTAAATGCTCAGGATGGTTCTGGTTATTATGGTCCATCTTTAAGGGATGCTTTTGATAACGTACCTTACAATAGAATTAGAGATTGTAATGCTATGTTAGAAAATTTAGATGTGTTAGGAGCTAATTTACCGCAACAGTTTAGAGACAGAGTAAAAGGACAACTATATTATTTGCGTGCAATTCAGTATTTTGATTTGATGCGTACATTTGGTGGAGTTCCTATCGTTACAACAGTTCAGACTGCTACTAATACTGACGAGTCTATCAAATTACCTAGAGCTACTGTTACACAAGTAGTAAATCAGATAGTTGCTGACTTAGATCAGGCAGCTACTTTATTGCCTCCTAATTGGGACGCAGCTAATTATGGTCGCTTTACAAAAGGTGCTGCGCTTGCCCAAAAATCTCGTGTATTGTTGACTTATGCTAGTCCTTTGTTTAATAAAAACTGGGATACAGATAATAGTCGTTGGGATGCTGCTCTAGCAGCAGGTTTGGCAGCTGAAACTCAATTAACTCAAGATGGTTATGGCTTGTATGGTACAAATGCTAAACAGTGGGCTGAAATGTTTTACATTAATAATAATGCATTTAATAAAGAGGCAATTACCATTAAACTTTTATCAGATGGTAATACAGGATCATTATTTTCAAATAATTCATGGGAAAGATCTATCAGACTTAATAGTCAAGGTGGAGTAGCTGGTGGAGGAGTAAAAGTTCCAAAGAGAATGATTGATTTATTTCCAACGAAAGACGGTAAACGTGTAATGAATACTACTGGCGCAGCTATTAATGGTTATGATCCATTTCTTTTCTTTAAAGACCGTGATCCACGTTTTTACAGAACTTTCGGTTTTTCAGGAGTTGTTTGGCCTTATAATAATACTATTACTACTACAACTACTCAGCCTACAGTATGGGCATACCGTTGGTCTACAAATGCAACAACAGGTGTAGCTTATAGTATGGGTAATGATGTGTCAAGTCCAGCTTTTGTTAGAAAAATGTCCAGTCCTACAGTTAGTAATGCGTCAAATTTTCAATTTTCAGGAACAGATATTATGGACTATCGTTATGCTGAATTATTATTGAATATTGCTGAGTGTTATGCAGCTAAAAATGATATTTCAAATACTATAGCTTATTTAGGTAAAATTAGAAATCGAGTGGGAATTCCTGCTACTGACAATTATGGTATTGGAACTTTAACTACAAAATATGCTGCTTTGGAAGCATGTTTGTACGAGCGTAGAGTAGAATTAGCTTATGAGGGTAAACGTTTCTGGGATATTCAACGTTGGATGTTGTATAGTGACGATGCTAGCATAAATGATAACACAAATGCTAAGCTTGGTATTCCAGTAATAAACGGAACTCAACGCGTGGGTAATTATTTACATTATAAGTTGGGTACTAGTGCAGCTGGTACAGATCCACTAGCTACAGCACGTGCAGCAATATCAGTTGATCCAGATGCAAGTAATTTTGCAGCTCAAATTACAGCTTTGGCTACTTTTTATACTACAAATTTTGAATTAAGATCTCCTCCAACACCTATGGATGCGGTGAATAATGTGGCTACGAATATTGATTGGAAATCACATTATTATATTATGGGTCTTAATCTTACTGTTTTATCTCAAAATCCATGGTTAACTCAAACTAAAGGTTGGAATGATGCTTCTGGTAATGCAGGAAGTTTCGACTTTCAAGAATAAATAATTAATAAAAATAAAGAAATGCTTGATTAATTTCAAGCATTTCTTTTTATAACTACCAAATTTTAATCTAATAAATACAGTTCTAACCCAATGTTTTTTATTAATTAAGAAGAATTTTAAAATGAAGAAATTAAATTTTTTACTGGCTGTTTTTGTTTTTGGAAGCGCTAATTGCTTTGCGCAATATCCAAAAATATCCCCTGAAGTTCAAGCGAGAGAAAAGACAATTAAGGCTGAGGCTGAAAAACTTTCCGATGAGGCTTGGGAAAAAGCTAAAGTAATTGTAGACCAACAAGAAAGAGAAGGTAAGCCATTTATTCCTTGGGCGTCTAGACCAACTGATTTGCCACAAGCTTCCATTCCTGCTTTTCCAGGTGCTGAAGGAGGAGGAATGTATAGTTTTGGTGGTCGTGGTGGTAAAGTTATTACCGTTACTAGTCTGGAAGATAGAGGAGCTGGTACTTTACGTGAAGCGCTGGAACAAGGTGGTGCCAGAATTATTGTTTTTAATGTTTCTGGAATTATTAGAATTAAAAGCCCATTAATTGTTCGTGCTCCTTATGTTACTATTGCAGGGCAAACTGCTCCTGGAGATGGAATTTGTGTGGCTGGAGAAACTATTTGGATTGATACTCATGATGTGGTTATTAGACACATGCGTTTTCGTCGTGGAGAAACTTTTGTAGGTCGTAGAGATGATGCTATTGGAGGAAATCCTGTTGGAAATATCATAATTGATCACGTTTCGGCTACTTGGGGATTAGATGAAAATATGTCTTTTTACCGTCACATGTATGCTGATGGAACTGGAGGTCCTGATAAAAAATTTGGAACTGTGAATGTTACTATTCAAAACAGTTTATTTGCTGAAGGATTAGATACTTACAATCATGCTTTTGGTAGTACACTTGGAGGAGAAAACTGTTCTTTTATTAGAAATTTATGGTCAAGCAACACTGGTAGAAATCCTTCAATTGGTTGGAATGGAATCTTTAATTTTGCTAATAATGTAATTTTTAACTGGTACAACCGCTCTATCGATGGTGGTGATTACAGCGCTCAATACAACATCATTAATAACTATTTTAAACCAGGTCCAGTAACTAATTTGGATGAGCCTATTAGCTACCGAATTTTAAAACCAGAATCTGGTAGAAGTAAATTGTCTTATGTGGTTTTTGGTAGAGCTTATGTTAATGGAAACGTAGTTGAAGGAAACGAAAAAGTTACTAAAGACAACTGGAATGGTGGTGTACAAATGGAAAATAAAAAAGGTGAAGCAATGACTTTTGAAGAAGCTTCTACTTATTTTCCTAAAATGAAAGTAAATGAACCTTTGCCAATGCCTTGGTTAAAGAAGTTCATGTCTGCTGAGGAAAGTTATGATTTTGTGCTTAAAAATGTTGGTGCAATTTTGCCTCAAAGAGATCCGGTTGATACTCGAATTGTAAGAGTTGTAAAAACAGGAAAACCAGAATATGTAGAAGGTTTAGATCCAAAATCTTTCTACCAATTTGAACACAGACGTCTGGGTCAGGATTCTTATAAATTAGGAATTATCACTGATATTTCTCAAGTAGGCGGATATCCTGAATACAAAGGAACTCCTTATGTTGATACAGATAAAGATGGTTTGCCAGATGCTTGGGAGAAAAAATACAAATTGAATCCAAATGATGCTTCTGATGCAACTATTGATTCAGATGGTGACGGTTATACTAATATCGAAGAATATATCAATGGTACCAATCCTAAGAAAAAAACAGATTGGAAAGACCTGAAAAATAACGAAGATACTTTGGCCAAATTGAAAGGCGGTTTAGCTGAATTTAAAAAGTAAAATAAGTTTGAATGGTACAATTCTTGCTCCGTCTGTGAAGGATTGAGCAAGAATTTTGCTTTATAATACTATAAGTTTAAAAACATAGAAGATGAAAATGTACAAAAAATTAGTCGCTGTTGCTTTATTGGTTTTTTTTGGTTTAAACCAAGTTTCAGCCCAATCTGGAGTTGATCCGGAATATGTAAAAGTAACCAATGAAAGAGCGCAGAAAATTGTTGATGATTTGAAATTAAAATCAAAAGAAGATCAACTAGCTGTTAGAGATATTATTGCTGAACAATATAGATCATTGAGTAAAATTCAGGAAGTTCGTGATGCAAAAATTGCTGAAATCAAGAAAAACACTACTGATAAAGCAAAACAAGAAAAAGCAACAGAGAAATTAAAAAATAGTACCGATAAAAAAATCCTGTCGTTGCATAAATCGTATTTGAATAAACTGAGCAAAAAGCTGACTAACGGCCAAATTGTTCAGGTAAAAGACGGAATGACTTACGGAGTATTGCCAATTACTGTATTGGGTTACAATGATATGTTGCCTAATTTGACTGATGCTCAAAAAAAATACATTTATGATGCACTTGTAGAAGCAAGAGAACATGCTATGGATGCTGGTTCTTCTAAAGAAAAGCATGCTTGGTTTGGGAAATACAAAGGAAGAATCAACAATTATCTTTCTAAAGAAGGGTACGATTTAAACAAAGAAAGTACCGATTGGCATAAAAGATTAGAAGAAAGAGAGAAAAACAAAAAATAATTTTTCTCCATAATTTTCTATAAACCATTAAGAAATTAAGAGCGTTTAGACTTAATTTTTTAATGGTAAAATTAGAAATAGTTAAACCTAAAACAGTTTAATTCATTCTTAAACCCTAAAAAATGAAGTACAATTTAAAATCACTGTTCAATTTAAGTGTATTCTTATTTAGTTGTTCAGTAATACATGCCCAATATCCTCAAATTCCAAAAGAAGTTCAAGCGAAAGCGGATGCTGTTTTAGAACAAGAAGAAGTAAGATTAGCCAAAATTTGGGCCGATAATGAAGAGGTTCTTAAAAAAGAAACTTTAGAAGGTCGTCCATATTTGCCTTGGGCATATTATCCAAAAGATTTTGTTCAAGCAGCTATTCCAGCTTTTCCAGGAGCCGAAGGCGGAGGAGCATTTACCTCAGGAGGTAGAGGCGGAAAAATATTTGTGGTAACCAGCTTAGAAGACAGCGGACCAGGAACTTTTAGAGAAGCTTGTGAAGCCGTTGGAGCAAGAATTATTGTTTTTAACGTTTCGGGAATTATCAAATTAAAAAATCGTATCAGCATGCGTGCACCTTATGTTACTATTGCAGGTCAAACTGCTCCGGGTGACGGAATTTGTATTGCTGGCGAAACCTTGGCAATTGATACGCATGACGTAATTATAAGACACATGCGTTTTAGAAGAGGAGCTACTGATGTTGCCCGAAGAGATGATGCCGTAGGTGGGAATCCTATAGGAAATATAATTGTAGACCACTGCTCTGTAAGTTGGGGATTAGACGAAAATATTTCATTGTATCGCCATCAATTTCAGGCTAATGATAAATCAAAATTAGAAAAATTACCGGCTTCTAATATTACTATTCAAAATACCATTTCGTCAGAAGGTTTGGATACTTATAATCACGCTTTTGGGAGTACTATTGGAGGTTTAAACAGTACGTTTATGCGTAATCTTTGGGCAGATAATATTTCAAGAAATGCTTCTATCGGAATGTATGGCGATTTCAATTTTGTCAATAATGTCATTTTCAACTGGTGGAATCGTTCTTTGGATGGAGGAGATTACCGTTCGATGTTTAATATCATCAACAATTATTTCAAGCCAGGACCAATTACTCCTACTGATCAGCCCATTCGTTACAGAATCTTAAAACCAGAATCGGGTTATATGGTTCCAAAAACTTTTGGACGTGCTTATGTAAACGGAAATTATATTGATGGTGTTCCCGAAGTAACTAAAGACAACTGGAATGGTGGTGTTCAATTAGAAGATTTAACTTTGGAACAAGCTAAAGATAAATTGGCATTGATTAAACAAAAGAAAGCCTTTCCAATGCCTAGAATCACTGTAATGAGTGCTGAAGAAGCATATGAATTTGTATTGAAAAATGTTGGAGCTACTTTCCCAAAAAGAGATGCAGTAGACGAGAGAATTATCAAGCAAGTACGAACAGGAAAAATTGAAGTAAAAAACGGTTTAGAAAACAGTATTGGAAAAGAATTTGTAAAAAGAAGATTGCCTGCTGACTCTTATAAAAAAGGAATTATAACGCATCCAGATCAAGTAGGTGGATATCCTAATTACAAAGGAAAAGCTTATAAAGATTCAGATAATGATGGTATTCCAGACGCCTGGGAGAAAAAATACGGTTTAAATCCTAATGATGCTTCGGATGCAACTGGCGATTTGAATGGCGATGGTTATACAAATATCGAAAAGTATTTCAACGGAATTGACCCTACTAAAAAGGTAGACTGGACAAATCCTGACAACAACAGAGATACGCTTTTAGATCTTACAACAACTTTGTTACAATAGTTTTTTGAATTTTAATATTAAAAATTCCTCTTTGGGTTTTATATGAAAAACAAATATTCATATCTAAATAATATTCATTGTTGTTTTGGCAACAAAGTCAACAAGTGTCTTCAATTGAAGACACTTTTGTTGTTCTTTCTAGTGAGCACTTTAAATGCACAAAATACTTTTCCAACAATAACAAAAGATAAGGCTGGAAAAGTAATCAGAACCAAAGACAAGCTAGGAGACCAAATTCCTGATTTTTCTTTTGCGGGTTATCGCTCTGGCGAATATGCTATTCCAGATATTACTGTTAAAGCTTTTGTACCTCATGTTTCAGGAGATGCAACCGCTACAATTCAGGCTGCAATAGATTATGTAGCTTCGCTTAAAACCGATGCAAAAGGGATTAGAGGCACTGTACTTTTGGACAAAGGAACATTCAAAGTTTCAGGTATTTTACAACTAAAAGAAAGCGGAATTGTTTTAAGAGGAAGCGGTGCTGGAAATAACGGAACCGTTTTACTAGCAACAGGAACCGATAGAGGTGCTATTATTTCTATTTCGGGAATTGCAAATCAGCTTTTGAAAGATAAATTTGAAATTGCTGATGCTTACACTCCGTTGGGAAGCAATACAATCACTTTAAAAAGTGCAAAAAACATTAAAAAAGGCGATCGTGTTTTAGTAAATACTCCTATCACTCAGCAATGGATTGATAGTCTGGAGATGAAAGATTTTGGTGGAGAAACAGGCTGGATTGGCTGGAAAAAAGATGATTTTGTCATTCGTGCCGATAGAGAAGTTACTCAGGTGCAGGGAAACAAAATCACGATTGATGCTCCGTTAACCAATGCTTTGAACGAAAAATTATCTGTTTCAGATGTAACCACTTATACTTGGTCGGGCAGAATTAATACTATTGGAGTTGAAAATCTGGCTTTAAAATCTGATTTTGATGCTACAAATCTTAAGGACGAACAACACCGTTGGTATGGTGTTTCGATTCAAAATACCGAAGATGCCTGGGTAAGACAAGTGAATTTTGAACAATTTGCTGGTGGAGCAGTTTCAATTTTGAAATCGGCCAAAAGAATCACTGTTGAAGATTGTCTTTCATTAAATCCAGTTTCTGAAATTGCTGCTTTTAGACGTAATACTTTTTATACTGAAGGACAGCAAACTTTATTTCAGCGTTGTTATTCTGAATTTGGTTATAATGATTTTGCTGTTGGCGGTTATGCTACTGCGGGACCGAATGTTTTTCTACAATGTCAATCTTATTTGCCTTATAGTTTTAGTGGTTCTATCGGAAGCTGGGCTACAGGAATGTTATTCGATGTAGTTTTAATTGATGGAAACGCCTTAAGTTTTAAAAATTTAGGACAAGATGGTCGCGGAATCGGTTGGAATGCAGCCAATAGTGTGATCTGGGAAACATCGGCATCAAAAATAGATAATTTTAGTCCGCCTACGGCTGATAATTGGGTTTTTGGAGTTTGGGCACAATGGGCTGGAAACGGACATTGGAATGATGTGAACAGTCATATCAATCCTAGAAGTTTGTACTATGCTTTATTGGAACAAAGATTAGGTAAATTGCCAATGCAAGCTCAAATTTTAGATTTGGGTACAGAGCCTTCTTCAAGTCCAACAATTGATCAAGCAGCAGCTTTAACGGCTGAATCTTACAAAAAACAAACCACTTTAAAAGAATGGATTGCTGAGGCTGCAACCCGAAATCCAATTGCAACGAATGCTTCAAAAGCAAAAGTGATTAAAGATATCAAATTAACAACTCCAGCCGCCGCATCAGAAGCAGATAAAATTGAAATTAAAAACGGACTTTTAGTTGCTAAGAATGCATTGTTAACAGGAGAAATTATTGATGTGCCATGGTGGAGAGGAAGTTTGCGTGATGTCGAAATATCAAAATCAAGACCGCATATTACGCGTTTTGCTCCGGGTCATTTTGGTGTAGGTTATACCGATAGTTTATCTGAAACAGTTCAGTTTTTAGTGGATAACAATAAATCGGCAATAGATCATAATTATGGTTTATGGTACGAACAAAGAATGGCCGATCACGAGCGTATTCGCCGAATGGATGCTGATGTTTGGGCTCCTTTTTACGAACAACCTTTTGACAGAACTGGTCAGGGAACTGCCTGGGATCATCTAAGCAAATACGATTTAACAAGGTTTAATAAATGGTATTGGGATCGTTTAAAAAAGTTTGCAATGCTTGCCGCTCAAAAGAATAAAATATTAATCAATCAGCAATATTTCCAGCATAATATTTTAGAAGCAGGAGCGCATTGGTCGAGTTCACCTTGGCGTCCAGCCAATAATATCAATAATACGGGACTTCCTGAGCCGCCGCCTTATATGGGTGATAAACGAATTTTTATTGCCGAGCAGTTTTATGATATTCGAAATGAAAACATCAAAAAATTGCACCAGGGTTTTATCGAAAAAAGTTTAGAAAATTTTAAAGACAATCCCAATGTATTGCAACTAACAAGTGCCGAATATACCGGGCCGTTATCATTTATGCAGTTTTGGATTGATGTAGTTTCTAATTATAAAAAAGCACATCAAAGTGAATCTAAAATTGCTTTGAGCGCTACTAAAGATGTTCAGGATGCTATTTTAAATGATGCAACAAGAGCGACTGTGGTGGATGTAATTGATATTAGATATTGGTATTACAAAGAAGACGGAAGTTTGTATGCTCCTGAAGGCGGAAAAAACTTAGCGCCAAGACAACATGCCCGCCAAATGAAAGTAGGTAAGGAAACTGATGCGCAAGTATATAGAGCGGTACGTGAATATCGTGACAAATACAATACAAAAGCAGTAGTTTATGCTACTCCGGGAGCGAGTAGATTTGGCTGGCCAGTTTTGATGGCTGGAGGTTCTTTGGCAGCTATTCCTAAAATTACTATTCCAGGTTTTTATGAGTCGTTATCAACTATGAAAACCGTTCCAGAAGAGCATTACAACAGCGCTATTTGGACTTTAAAAAAGAATGGAGAATCCTATCTTTTTTATCTCCAAAAAGCAAATCAGCTAACAGTTGATTTGTCAAATGAAAAAGGAACTTTTGAGGTCTATTGGATTAATCCTGAAAATGGAAACCAAATTGCAAAAGAAACCATTTCAGGAAAACTAAACCACACGTTAAAAGTACCTGGAGGAAAAGAAACTAAAATTGTAGTATATATTAAAAAGAAATAAAAATGAAAATAATGATTTCTAAAAAGAAGATTGGTAAAATAATTACTCTTGTAGGATTGAGTTTAGTTACTGTTTCGGCTAAGGCACAGAACACTGCAAAACCTTTACAAAACCTTCAAATCACTGCAAACAAGCAGTATTTTCAAACAGAGGATGGAAAACCATTTTTCTGGTTAGGAGATACAGGCTGGCTGGCATTCAGTAAACTGGATAGAGAAGGAGTAAAAAAATATTTTGAAGATCGAAAAGCAAAAGGATTCAATGTTGTTCAGGTTATGGTATTGCATAATTTGAATGCGGTAAACGTTTATGGTGCTCCGGCATTAATGAATGATAATTTAACACATCAGATTACTTCGCCTGGTAACGATCCAAATAATGCTTCTGAATATGATTATTGGGATCATGTAGATTATACTTTGGATGTAGCGCAACAAAACGGAATTTATGTTGCAATGGTTCCTGTTTGGGGCACAAATGTGAGTAAAAAAGATAGTAAGGTAACGAAGGCTGAGGCTGAAAAATATGCTAAATTTTTAGCAGATAGATATAAAAAACGTACTAATGTAATTTGGTTAAATGGTGGTGATACTAAAGGAAATGAATTTCAAGACATTTGGAATGCCATTGGAACAACTTTAAAAACATCTAATCCAAATCAATTAGTAACTTTTCACCCATTTGGAAGAACAGATTCATCTGAGAATTTCCATAACGCCACTTGGTTAGATTTCAATATGTTTCAATCTGGACATAAAACGTATGCACAGGAAACAGATCCTACTGCTTTTAAAGAAGACAATTACAAATTTGTTTTAAGAGATTTAGAATTAAAACCTAAAAAACCAACACTTGACGGAGAACCATCTTATGAAGGAATTCCTCATGGTTTACACGACACTTTACAGCCAAAATGGAATGCTAATGATGTACGTCGTTACGGATATTGGTCGGTACTTTCGGGAGCTGCAGGATATACATACGGACACAGTGCTGTAATGCAGTTTTTCAGAAAAGGAGATAATCCGGCTTACGGGAATAAAGTACTTTGGAATGATGCAATAAATGATACTGGCGCCGGACAAATGATTTACATCAAAAAATTGATAGAGGAATTCCCTTTTATTGAAGGTGTTGCCGACGCTTCGATAATTGCTAATCAGGGTACAAAATACGATTATTTGCCAGCTATAAAAGGTAAAAAATATGCTTTGATTTATACTTACAACGGAAGAAAATTAGCTGTAAATCTTGGTAAAATAGAAGGAAATAAAGTAACTGCAAGTTGGTACAACCCAAGAAACGGAGAAAAAACACCAATTGGTGTTTTTGATAACAAAGGGAAAAAAGAATTCCAGCCTTCTGGGAAAAAAGAAGATGGAAATGACTGGGTTTTAGTTTTAACCTCAAACAAATAATCTGCTTTTCCTGCAAGGTTTCCAAAACCTTGTAGGTGTAATTACTAAACATAAAATACCTACAAGGTCTGGAAAGACCTTGCAGGATAAAAATAACAATTATGAAAATTAAAAATATCATATTACTGCTTTGTTTTATCACAGGATTGAATACTGCTTTTGCAAATGAGGGTTGGATAAACATTCTTAAAGTAGGTGGAAATAACAAAGGTGTAAAATGTACCGAAGCCATTCAAAAAGCAATCGATAATGCGGCAAATAGTGGAGGTGGAACTATCTTTTTCCCTGCTGGTGAATATTTAACGGGTGCTTTAAAATTAAAAAGTAACATTACAATTCATTTGGATTCGGGTGCACTTTTAAAATTCTCTGAGAATTTTGATGATTATCTTCCGTATGTAGAAATGCGTTATGAAGGAATCGTAATGAAAAGTTTCCAGCCATTATTTTATGCCAAAGATGTGGAGAACATTACCATCAAAGGTAGAGGTGTAATCGACGGACAAGGAAAAGCATGGTGGAATGAAGTGTACCGAATTGAAACGGCTAAAGGTCCAATTCCGGAAACCAAATACCAAAAAATGTGGACGGAGCAAAATCAAGGTATTGTCTATGAACCTTACTATAAAAGAACGATTGACAAACATTTTTTCAGACCTTCTTTTTTCCAGGCTTACAATTGCAAAAATATTTTAATCGAAGGAGTTACTTTCCAAAACTCTCCTTTCTGGACGATAAATCCTGAATTTTGTGATAATGTAACGGTAACTGGAATTTCTATTTTCAATCCGCATTCGCCAAATACTGATGGAATTAATCCTTCATCTTGTACTAATGTTCACATTTCTAATTGCCATATCAGCGTGGGTGACGACTGTATAACAATCAAATCAGGTAGAGATGCCGATGGTCGTAAATACGGAAAAGCAACTGAAAACGTAACAATTACTAATTGTACCATGCTAAGCGGTCACGGAGGTGTGGTTATTGGAAGCGAAATGTCGGGCGGAATTAAAAAAATAACAATTTCAAACTGTGTTTTCGACGGAACCGATCGTGGAATCCGTATCAAAGCGGCTCGTGGTCGTGGCGGAGTGGTAGAAGACATTCGTGTAAGTAACATTGTAATGAAAAATATCAAGGAGGAAGCTATTATTATGGATTTATTCTATGATAAAGACAATCCTGTAGAGCCAGTTACGGAGCGTACACCAATTTTTAGAAACATTCACATTAGCGATGTTACAGGTGGAAACGTTAACAAAGCCGGATTTGTTCGTGGAATTGTTGAAATGCCAATCCAAAACATCACTTTTTCGAATATCAATATGGATGGAAAAGAAGGCTTTACTGTAAATACAGCGTCTGATGTAGAATTTCACGATGTAAAAGTTAATGCTACAGCAGGTTCTTCTTTTAAAATCTCTGATTCGAAAAATCTTATTTTGGATAATGTAGGTTCTTCTACTCCAATCAAAGGAATTCCGGTTATTAAAATCGATAATGCTTCAAATATTATGATTAATAATAATTTTCCATTCAACGCTACAGATGTTTTTATCGAAGCAAATGGAAAAGAAACAAAGAACATTTTCTTGAAAAACAATGTGTTTAATCATGTAATTACTATTGTAAAAAAAGGAAAAGATCTAGATAAAAAAGCAATCGTAGAATAAGACAATAGTTTATCCTGCAAGGTCTCTTTTGACCTTGTAGGTATTTCAAAATACAATATCATAACTGTAAGATTTCCAAATCTTGTAGTCGAAAAATAGAATTATGAAAAAAATTACGATAGCATTATTAGTATTAATAGGTTTATCCAGTTGTGTTTCTAAAAAGAATGAAGCTTATTTGTTTACTTCTTTTAGAGAACCAGCGACTGATGGTTTACATTTAGCTTACAGCGTAGATGGGTATCACTGGAACGGATTAGAAGGTTCATTCCTAAAACCAGAAATTGGCGCGAGCAAAATTATGCGTGACCCGTCCATCACAAAAGGAGCAGATGGAACCTATCACATGGTTTGGACCACCGACTGGAAAGGCGGAAACGGGTTTGGTTATGCCAATTCGAAAGATTTGATTCATTGGTCAGAACAACAATACATTCCAGTGATGAAAAATGAGCCAGAAGTGGTAAACGTTTGGGCTCCTGAAATTTTTTATGATGATGTAAAAAACGAATACATCGTTATTTGGGCATCGACAATTCCTTTCCGTTTTGCAAAAGGAGTGGAAGAAGAGAAAAACAATCACCGCATGTATTATGTAACGACTAAGGATTTTAAAACTTTTTCGGATACCAAATTGTATTACGAACCAGGTTTCAGTGTAATTGATTGCGTGATTGTAAAAAAAGGTAAAGACGATTATGTATTAGTTTTAAAAGACAATACGCGACCAATGCGAAACATAAAAGTGGCTTTTGGAAAAACACCTTTAGGGCCATTTACTAAAAGTTCTGAACCATTGACTGAATATTTATCAGAAGGACCAACAGTAGTAAAAGTGGGTAAAAACTGGTTGCTGTATTATGATAATTATGGCTCGAAAAATTACAAAGCGTTAAGTACTTCTGATTTTGTAAACTTTGAAGATGTTTCTTCTCAAATTCAATTGCCAGAGGGACACAAACACGGAACCATTACTACGATTTCAAAGAAAACTTTGAAAAAGTTAATTGAAAATAAAAGATAATGAATACAATTCTAAATATAAAAGGAAGTTTATTAGCGGCAGCGATTACTATTGCAAGTAGTACTGCTGTTGTTGCGCAAAACGATACGGTAAAATATGTGGGTAAAACTCTATCAAATGTGGATTACCATCACGGACAATTGAGCCCAGCTGTTGGTGTTCATGCTACGCAAATTATGCGTGCCAGCAGAGAACATGCTGATAAAGCGGATGGTTTTGGCTGGACTTACAATCACCAGCCGATGATGGCTTATTGGAACAATACGTTTTATTTGCATTATTTGAGTGATCCGGCTGGAGAGCATATTCCGCCAAGTCAAACCTTATTAATGACTTCTAAAGACGGGGCAACCTGGACAAAACCTAAGGTTATTTTTCCTATTTACCACATTCCTGATGGATGGAAAAAAGAAGGCGTTGATGGTGTTGCTAAAAATCTGGATGCTATCATGCACCAGCGCATGGGATTCTATACTTCTTCGGATAAAAAATTATATGCTTTAGGATATTACGGAATTGCAATGGATGAAAAAGACGATCCAAATGACGGAAAAGGGATTGGTCGTGTGATTCGTGAGATCAAAAAAGATGGTAGTTTTGGACCAATTTATTTTATTCGATACAATAAGTCTTGGGACAAATCTAAATCAGCTTTCCCATTTTATACCCAATCGAAAGATAAGTTTTTGAAAAAAGCTTGTGTTGAAATTCTTTCTAAGCCTTTGGTTTTACAACAATGGGTAGAAGAAGCGGATCGTGATGACGAATTGATTCCGTTACAAAAACCATACAAAGCCTTTAGTTATTACCATTTGCCTAACGGAAACGTAGTAGGTTTATGGAAACACGCTTTGACTTCGGTTAGTAAAGATGGTGGAAAATCCTGGGAATACATGCCTTTAAGAGCACCTGGTTTTGTAAATAGTAATGCTAAAATTTGGGGACAAAAAACTTCCGATAATCGTTATGCAACTATTTACAATCCTTCAGAATACAGATGGCCATTAGCTATTTCAACTTCTGATGATGGTTTGAATTATAAAGATTTATTGTTAGTTCACGGAGAAATAAGCCCTATGCGTTATGGTGGAAATTATAAATCAGCAGGGCCACAATATCCTCGTGGAATTACTGAAGATAACGGAACTCCGCCTGACGGAAAACTTTGGGTAAGTTATAGCGTGAACAAAGAAGATATTTGGGTGGCTTCAGTTCCGGTTCCTGTAACTAGCGAAGTAAAAGAAAATGCGAATGATGTTTTTAATGATTTGCCAAATGGCGAAGAATTGAAAATGTGGAATACTTATGATTTGGCCTGGGCTTCCGCCAAAATTGAAAAGAAAGCCGATGGTAAAAAAACCTTGACGTTAAGAGATCAGGATGCTTTTGATTATTCTCGTGTAGAACGCGTTGTCCCTTTTGCTCAAAAAATGGAAGCAACTTTTACTGTAGTTCCTGAACAAAATGATAAAGGATTATTACAGGTAGAATTTCAAAACAAACAAGGACTTCCTGCAATTCGAATTGTATTTGATTCGGATGGAGAAATAAAAGTAAAACATGGTGCCCGTTCTGGTGGAGTAGCTAAATACGAGGCTGGAAAAGAATATACAGTTACTGTAAAATTAGATGTTACTTCCCGTTCGTACACTATAAAAGTCAACGACGGTAAAGAGACTAATAAAATTTTCTATGCGCCAGTAGATGGAATTTCCCGTATCATGTTCCGTACAGGAGAACAACGTTATTCACCAAATCCAGATACTGCTCCAGATACTCCAGACTATGTTGATTTACCTAACACTGGAGTTTTAATTCCAGAAGCGGTATTTAATATCAAATCATTGGTAACAAAAAAGTTATAATATTTCACCATTAAGAGATTGAGAAAATTGAGCGGAATACCTAATGACTCGAGCGATAGCCAACAGGCGTAGCAAACTTAATTTCTTAATGGTTCAATTAAAAATTTACAAAGTGAATATTTCAAAATCCGTATTATTCCTCTTTTGTCTTCTGACAGCTTTCATTTCTAATGGACAAATTGCGGTTACAAATTTAACTTGTAACAGTGCAACAAATCCTTTGGCGATTAGCACTAACGAACCGAGTTTCAGTTGGCAATTAGTTTCTAAAAAGTTTAATGTTTCACAAGCGGAGTATCAAATCTTGGTGGCTTCTTCTGAAGAAAAATTGAATGAGAAAGAAGCCGATCTTTGGAATAGCGGAAAAGTAACAGCTAATTCCAGCCAGAGAGTCGCGTATAAAGGAAAAAATTTAAAAAGTGAAAGCAAATATTTCTGGAAAGTAAGAGTTTGGTCGAATGATAAAAAAGCGTCTAAATGGAGCGAAATTAATTCTTTTAGAATTCAGCCTACAGATTTGAACCCGATTTGGATTGGAGCAATTATTAAAGCCGACAGTCATTTGCCGGAAGGGAGAAATTATCATACGGCTACTTTCAACAGACAGAAAAAAGACGCTTTAATCAATGCTTCCGATTCGTTGTCTCGCAGAAGTATCATGCTTCGTAAACCATTCTCGGTGAATAAAGAAATCAAAGAAGCTGTCGTTTACATTTCGGGATTAGGACATTATGAGTTGACCATCAACAGCAAAAAAATCGGAAACAGTGAGTTTGCGCCGTTGTGGACAGATTATGATAAAACCGTGAATTACAATGTTTACGAGTTAAACGCCAAAGAACTTCAAAAAGGAGAAAACGCAATTGGAGTTTTGCTTGGTAACGGAATGTACAATACGCTTGCCGAAAGATATTCGAAATTTTACGTGAGTTTTGGTCCGCCGACTTTGTTTTTCAAAATGAAAATTACATACAAAGACGGTTCGGAAGAAATCGTAAAATCTGATGCAACTTGGAAATACAGTAAAAGCCCAATTACCTATAACAGCATTTTTGGAGGCGAAGATTACAATGCCAATTTAGAACAAAAAGGCTGGAACGCTAAAGAATTTAAAGATGCCAACTGGAAAAAAGTAGTGGTTCAGGAAGCACCAAAAGGTGTTTTAAGACCACAGACTACAACACCCATTACAATTCAGAAACGATACGAAGTTAAGGAAGCCAAAGAGCTAAAACCTAACTTTTACATTTTCAATATGGGACAAAATCTTTCGGGATTTACAACCATAAAAGTCAAAGGAAAAAAAGGACAATCTGTTCGTGTTTGGGTTGGCGAAAGCCTGAATGAAGACGGAACAGTCAGTCAGGGAAAAACGGGAAAACCATACTATTACGACTATACGCTGAAAGGCGAAGGTGTTGAAGAATGGCAACCGAAATTCAGTTTTTACGGTTTTCAATACGTTCAGATTGAGAATATCAATTACAAAGAAACCAAGAACGAAAATCTGCCAACATTAGTCGATTTAAAATCGAATTTTATTTACAATTCGGCTGGCGAAGCAGGAAGTTTTGAATCTTCTAATGACATTTTCAACAAAACACATTTATTAATCAATAACGCCATTAAAAGTAATTTTCAAAGTGTTTTTACCGATTGTCCACAACGTGAAAAATTGGGTTGGCTAGAGGAAATTCATCTGAACGGTCCGGGACTAATTTTCAATTATAATCTGGCAAATTATTTCCCAAGTACGATGCAAAATATTTCCGATTCGCAACGTGATGGTGGTTTGATTCCGTCAATAGTTCCTGAATATGTTGTTTTCGGAGGCGACTTTACCGATTCTCCGGAATGGGGCGTAACGGGAGTTATTCTGCCTTGGATGCACTATGAGTATTATGGTGATGATTCTTTATTGAAGCAATATTATCCTGTAATGAAAAAATATGTCGATTACCTGACTTCAAAGGCAGACAAAGGCATTGTTTCTCATGGATTAGGAGATTGGTATGATTACGGAGAGCACGCAGCGGGTTATTCTAAAAATAGTCCTATAGCGCTTTCAGCAACAAGTCATTACTATTTTGGAATTGATTTGCTTGCCAAGGCTGCGAAGCTACTAAATAAGAAAGAAGATGCCCAAACTTACGAAAATTTAGCAATAAGTGTAAAAAAATCATTTAATGGCAAGTTTTTTGATGAAAGGACGAAGCAGTTCGGTAGCGGAAGTCAGTTTAGCAATGCTGTTCCATTATTTATGGGAATGGTTGCTCCCGAAAACAAGCAGGCGGTTTTAGATAATTTGGTAAACGACATTAAAGCCAGAAATTATCGATTGACAACTGGTGATGTGGGGAATCGTTATTTATTTCAGGTTTTGGCTGATAATGGTCTGAATGAAGTGATGTACAAAATGCACAATCATTATGATGCGCCAGGTTATGGTTTCCAAATCAAATTTGGCTTGACCACATTAACAGAACAATGGGATCCCAGAAAAGGAAATTCATGGAACCATTTTATGCTGGGGCAAATTGAAGAATGGTTTTATAAAAGCCTTGTAGGAATCGTTCCGGATGAAGCAAATCCTGGATTCAAACATTTCTTCCTGCAACCAGAAATTGTGGGTGATATGACCTTTGTGAAAGGAAGTTACAACTCGATTTTGGGAGAAATTGTATCAGAATGGGAGAAAAAAGAAGATAAAGTATCTTTTAAATTCACCATTCCGGCTAATACTACGGCAAC
>Ga0247814_10000602_pt1 | contig 27136 bp, 22 predicted proteins | sample UWRJL179409R1_FD_179947 | JGI IMG/M metagenome (GOLD analysis project Ga0247814, IMG submission 179947) | Plant litter microbial communities from Arlington Agricultural Research Station in Wisconsin, United States - UWRJ-L179-409R-1 | ecosystem: Environmental > Terrestrial > Plant litter >... | reverse complement strand
CAAGCTTTAATTACCATATCGTTAAAAGATACTTTTGTATCTGGAACGGTATTGATAGTTGCTCTTGATTTCATTGCGTCATCCATAGCTACTTCGATTACTAAGTTGTAATGAGGTGCAGTGAATAAAGATTCAGCCAAACGTTTCGCAATGATTTTACGCATTTGCGAATTTTTAATTTCTTCAGTAAATACTTCTCCGGCAGGAACAAATACTTTTGGTGCAGCAGCTTCTTGCTTAGCCTCAGATTTTGCTTCAGCTTGTTTTGGAGCAGCAGCAGGAGTGAAGTTTTCGATATCGCTTTTTACAATACGACCGTTTTCTCCAGAACCTTTAACTTGTGTTAATTGAATTCCTTTGTCGCTAGCAATTTTTTTAGCTAATGGCGAAGCAAGGATTCTTTTTCCGTCAGTAGCTTCTTCCTGAGCAACTGGTGCAGCAGTTTCAGCAGCTGGCGCAGTTTTAGTTTCTTCGGCAGCAGGTGCAGCCTGAGTAGATCCTCCGGCAACGTAGTTGTCAGCAATTCCGCTGATGTCTGTTCCTGCAGGTCCAATGATAGCTAAAAGACTATCAACAGGAGCTGTATTTCCTTCTTCAATTCCTATGTATAATAATGTTCCTTCGTTGAAAGATTCAAATTCCATAGTTGCTTTATCTGTTTCGATTTCAGCAAGAATGTCACCTTCAGAAACAGCATCACCTACTTTTTTCAACCAGGTAGCTACAGTTCCTTCAGTCATTGTATCACTCAAACGAGGCATAGTTACCACGATAACTCCAGCTGGTAATGATGCGGCTGGTTTAGCAGCAGCTGCCGGAGCAGGAGCTTCTTCTTTTTTAGTTTCTTCTTCTTTAGCAGGAGCTTCAGATTTTGCTTCAGCAGCTTCTGGTGCAGCTGCAGCACCTCCAGATAATAAAGCTGAAATATCTTCGCCTTCGTCTCCAATAATTGCTAATAATGAATCAACTGGTGCAGTTTCTCCTTCAGGAATTCCAATATGTAAAAGTGTTCCTTCGTTGAAAGATTCGAATTCCATCGTTGCTTTATCAGTTTCAATTTCAGCAAGAATATCTCCTTCGCTAATTTTGTCTCCTACTTTTTTAAGCCAAGTTGCTACCGTTCCTTCCGTCATAGTATCACTCAAACGAGGCATTGTTACTTTTATCGCCATAATATTTTTATAGTTTATGAGGTGTAAATGGATAATCTTCTTGTGCGTATACTACATCGTATAATTGTTCTAATTCTGGGTATGGAGATGATTCAGCAAAATCCACACATTCTTGAACTAGATCTTTTACTCTTTTGTCAATAGCTTCGATTTCTTCGTCGTTAGCGTATTTTTTATCTTTAATAATATCCAAAACCTGAGTAATTGGATCTATTTTTCTGTATTCTTCTACTTCTTCTTTAGAACGGTACAATTGAGCATCAGACATAGAATGTCCTCTGTAACGGTATGTTTTCATTTCTAAGAAAGTTGGTCCGTCTCCACGACGAGCTCTGTCAATAGCTTCAGTCATTGCTTCAGCAACTTTTACTGGATTCATTCCGTCAACTGGTCCACATGGCATTTCATACCCTAAACCTAATTTCCAAATATCAGTATGGTTTGCTGTTCTTTCTACTGAAGTTCCCATAGCGTACCCATTGTTTTCAACAATAAAAACTACTGGAAGTTTCCATAACATAGCCATGTTGAAAGCTTCGTGTAAAGAACCTTGACGAGCAGCTCCATCACCAAAATAGGTCATTGTAACTCCTCCAGTATTGAAATATTTGTCTCCAAAAGCTAATCCGGCACCAACTGGAATTTGACCTCCAACAATCCCGTGACCACCATAAAAACGGTGCTCTTTTGAGAAAATATGCATAGAACCACCCATTCCTTTAGAAGTTCCTGTAACTTTTCCAAGCAACTCAGCCATTACGCGTCTAGGATCAACACCCATACCAATTGGCTGAACGTGGTTTCTATAAGCAGTAATCATTTTGTCTTTGGTTAAATCCATTGCGTGCAATGCTCCAGCAAGTACAGCTTCTTGACCATTGTATAAATGTAGAAAACCTCTAACTTTTTGTTGTATGTATAATGCAGCTAGTTTGTCCTCAAATTTTCTCCAAAGCAGCATGTCTTCATACCACTTTAAATATACTTCTTTTGTAACTTCTTTCATTTCAAGTGTTCTTTTACTAAAGTTTTTATTGTGTTGTCAATTAGTACTTTTTCGCAAAATTTATTTAATAAGGTCAAAATTGCGAAATGCAAAAATAGGACATTCCATCTAAGAACTAAAATTATAAAGCTAATTTTTAGTTTTATTAGAGCAGTTTTTTGTTAAATATTAAAGGGAGCAGGTTTTTTAAAGATTCTGATTTGTAGATTTTACCCTTTTCGCCCATAAAATAAATTTCAATTGGAGTCTCTTGTTTGATTTCATATTCGGCTATAGATTGTCTGCAAGAACCGCATGGCGTAATAGGAGATGCAATTCCGGTTGCTTCTGGTGTTGCTGTAATTACTATTTTTAGAATTTTTGATTCTGGAAAATTAGAAGCTGCCTGGTATAATGCTACTCTTTCGGCGCAAAGTCCAGATGGGTAAGCCGCATTTTCCTGATTTGTTCCTAAAATGATTTCGCCGTTATCCAAAGCAAGAGCTACGCCAACTCTGAATTTAGAATAAGGAGCATAGGCGTTTTTTTGTACTTGAGTGGCTCTTTCGAAAAGGTTTTGAATTTCATTTGGCAATTCTTCGATGCTGTTGTAAGCGCTGAATTTGCTCGAGATAATGATTTCTTCCATTTTATTTTTGAGTAAAAAAAATCCAAATTTCATTTTGTTGAAATTTGGATGATGTATTGTCTTTGTATTCGAAATTAATATTCTTCGTACTTGTCTCCAAAGTTAAATGTCAATGAAAAACGAAGTGTATTTTCTAAAGGATTTGGAATTTTAGAGGCAGAGAATAAATAAGAAACATCAATTTTTACTGATGTGTATTTAAAACCAGCTCCTAAAGTAAAGTATCTTAATCCGCTTTTACTAATGTTTTCGTGATGGTATCCTACACGCATAGCAAATGCATCCTGATAAGAATATTCCGCTCCGGCAGAATAAATAATTTCTTTAAGTTCTTCGCTGAAACCGTCAGGTGCATCTCCAAAAGATTTAAAAACTCCAGAAACCCAGCTCGTTCTTCGGTATTCATTATTGGCAATAGTGTAGTCGGCATCATTAATAACGCCATCTCCGTTCATATCAGTTCCATTGTAAGCGCCGTCATTATAACCTACTTTTGGAGTAGGAACAAGAAGTTTATTAGCTTCAACAGTTAATCCTAATTTATTGTAATCGTCTAAGATAAAATCAAATCCAGCTCCTAATTTTAAATTGGCAGGCAAAAAGTTAGTGCTAAATTCATCGTTATCATAACTAATTTTTGGTCCTAAATTCTGAAGGTTAAAACCGGCTCTCCATCTTCCGTTGAATCTATTGTAAGCAATCTCTTCCGACTGATAATAACCCGCTACATCTATAGCAAAAGAATTGGCTGATGAAGCATCTTCAATTCCAGTGGCTACTTTTAAATTAGAATGAATGTATCTGGCTCCAACTGCCATAGAGAATTTTTCACTTAATTTTAGGGAGTACGATCCGTCAATAGCAAATTCATTTGGAGAGACAGTTGCGAAATTTTCATTAACATCTCCAGTTTGACGTAATTCGATGTCACCAAAACCAAAATAACGAAGGCTTCCGGCAAAAGCACTTCGGTCTGAAATTTTGTTGTAATAAGTAAATTGTCCTAATGAGATATCGTTAGCAAGACCTGTTAAGTATGGTGTGTAACTCACACTAACTCCTTGTTTGTCTACTGCGAAAGCATATTTTGCAGGATTCCATTGTTGAGAAAAAGCATCTGATGAAGTAGCAACTCCCATGTCTCCCATACCTGCTGCTCTAGCATCGGCGGTAACGGATAAGAAAGGAACCGCTGTTGTAATGGCTCTTTGTTGGGCTTGAATCAGCGAAATTGAAAACAAAGAAATGGTTAAAAGTATTGTTTTTTTCATTGATGAATAGAAAATTGATTGAACAAATATAGTGTTTTATTAAAAAGTTGCAAGTTTTTCTGATTTTACTTTTTTTAACGGAAACACATTGTTTTTGGATTCGTTTTTAAGTGGTTAGTTTTGGTTGATAATTATTTATAACTACTATTTTTAATTAATATTGTGTTAAAAATATTTTGATTTTCTTTTGAGAAGCAACTTTTGGAAACGCATTAATTTACATAAAAAACAAATAAATTCGCAGCTAAAATGCCTGATTAACTTGCTACGGTTGTTAAATAATCCAAAAGAATAAAAAAAAAGCATTAAGTATATGAATAAATAATAAATAGTATAAATTTGCGTTAAATTTGAACAAAGAGATAGTATATAATTATTTAAATTGATATTGCAGGTTAATCGTTAATTATTATATTGCAACGCGTAAATATTACCTTAGTAAAGAGTATGAAAGTAAATAAAATTACAGTTTTTCGATTGGTGTTGTCAGTGATTGTGACTTTAGGTTTTGCTAGTTGTAGTAAAAAATCTAGTTCTAAAGGTACTTCGAGAGCAACAGGTTGGAATGTAGATAGTAAGAAAGTACAAGCTGCCAAAAAACAGGAAGCAGGTCCAGGTTTAGTTTTTGTTGAAGGAGGTACGTTTACAATGGGGAAAGTTCAGGATGATGTTATGCATGATTGGAATAATACGCCCACTCAGCAACACGTTCAGTCTTTTTATATGGATGAAACCGAGGTAACTAATTTCATGTATTTAGAATATTTGGATTGGGTAAAATTAGTTTTTCCACCAGAGGAATATAAAGGTGTTTACGATGGTGTAGTTCCCGATACCTTAGTTTGGAGAAATCGTCTAGGTTATAATGAAACCATGACAAATAACTATCTAAGACATCCGGCTTATGCTAATTATCCTGTTGTTGGAGTAAATTGGATTCAAGCTGTGGATTTTGCAAAATGGAGAACGGATCGTGTTAATGAGGCTATTTTAGAGAAAAATGGTTATTTGAAAAAGAATGCAAAAACCGATGATGTAAGTGCAGATAATGCTTTTAGTACTGAAGCTTATTTAATGTCGCCATCAACTGCTCGTGGTGGAAGTTCAGAAATTGTATTGCAAAAGCCAAATGGGAAACCAGCGAAATCTAAAGACGGAAGCCCATCTGAAGCCAAAGGAGTATATGCACAACGTTCTTCAGGAATTATTATGCCGGAATATAGATTGCCAACAGAAGCCGAGTGGGAGTATGCTGCTGCTGCTGATGTAGGACAAAGAGAATACAATATTTATAAAGGTCAAAAGAAATATCCTTGGTCTGGTGAATATACCCGTTCAGGGAAAAGACAATCAAAAGGAGATCAGTTAGCCAATTTCAAACAAGGAAATGGAGATTACGGTGGAATAGCAGGTTGGTCTGATGACGGAGCTGATATTACTAATGCGGTAAAATCATATGCTCCAAATGATTTTGGATTGTATGATATGGCTGGAAACGTTGCAGAGTGGGTTGCCGATGTTTACAGACCTATAATTGATAATGAAGCAAATGATTTTAACTATTTCAGGGGGAATTTATATACCAAAAATAAAATTGGTGCCGATGGAAAAATGGAAATTGTTACTAAAGAGAATATGAAATATGATACTTTAAGTAATGGTAAAATAATTGCCAGAAATTTTCCAGGTCAGATTGCTCAGGTTCCGGTTGATGAAAAAGAAACGTATTTGAGACAAAACTTTGATAAGAGTAACAACATCAATTATAGAGATGGAGACAAACAATCGTCTAGATACTATAATTTTGGTTCTTCTGAGTCAGATACTGAAAAAGAAAAGGATATCGAAAAAATGTACAATTCGCCTAAACATAATGTAACTACAGACAGTTTAGGTCAAATGCTAAGAAAATACGATAGATCAAGCAAGAGAACTACTTTAATTGATGATAAAATCAGAGTTTACAAGGGTGGTTCCTGGAGAGACAGAGCATATTGGTTAGATCCAGCTCAAAGAAGATATTTTCCTCAGGATATGGCAACGGATTATATTGGATTTAGATGTGCAATGTCCAGAGTTGGTCCTAAAGCAGACAAAAAGAAAACACCAAGAAATTAATTTCTAAAACATAATAGATAAAAGCCCTTTGATTAGGGCTTTTATTTTTTTAACTCATTTTTTATGGATATCGCTTACATTCATAGTTTATTTTTAAAATCTTCGGGAGTTTCGATTGATACTCGAAAAATTACAGAAAAATCATTTTTTGTAGCCATAAAAGGGGAACGATTTGATGCCAATACTTTTGCTAGCGAAGCATTGAAAAAAGGTGCTTCTTATGTGATTATTGATAATGAAGATTATCATATCGATAATAGAACTGTTTTAGTAAAAGATAGTTTAGTTGCTTTGCAGGAATTGGCTAAATATCATAGAAATTATTTAAAGTTACCTATTGTAGCTCTTACCGGAAGTAATGGAAAGACTACCACCAAGGAATTAATCAACGTTGTCTTGGCTAAAAAGTTTAAAACTAAAGCGACTGTTGGGAATTTAAACAATCATATTGGAGTTCCGTTGACATTATTATCTTTTGATGAAAATACCGAAATAGGAATTGTCGAAATGGGTGCCAATCATAAAAAGGAAATTGAATTTCTTTGTGAAATTGCTCAGCCAGATTATGGTTATATCACTAATTTTGGTAAAGCACATCTAGAAGGTTTTGGTGGTGTTGAAGGCGTGATTGAAGGAAAAAGTGAAATGTATCAATATCTTTTAAAACAAGATAAATTGGCTTTTATTAATCTTGAAGATCCAATTCAGGTTGAAAAATCAGAAGTTTTAAAACATTATTCTTTTGGTGTAAACAAAGAAAATGCGGACGTGAAAATTTCTGAAATTAAGGCAAATCCTTTTGTAGAAATTGGTTTTGATTCGCTTCAAATTAAAACGCATTTAATAGGTTTGTATAATGCAAATAATGTAAACGCAGCACTAACAATAGGGAAGTTTTTTGAGGTTGAAGATGTAGCTATCAAAGCCGCTTTAGAAAGTTATATTCCAGAAAATAACAGATCGCAATTGTTAGTTAAGGAAGGAAACGAAATAATCTTAGATGCTTACAATGCTAATCCAAGTAGTATGGCAGTTGCAATTGCTAATTTTTTACAGCTTGAAAAGTCAAATAAAATAATGGTTTTAGGAGATATGTTTGAGTTAGGAAATGAAAGTCATAAGGAGCACAGTGCTTTAGTTGATTCGTTAAAAAATGAAACTGATGTTCAATGTTTTTTTGTTGGTAAAGCTTTTTTTGATTGCCAAATAGCAAAAGATAATTTCCGTTTTTATGATAGTTTCGAATCTTTCTCAGAAGGTTTAAAAACAGTAAATTTTGATAAAAATACTATTTTGATAAAGGGTTCTCGAGGTATGGCTTTAGAGCGAACACTGGATTATATAAAATAGGATTAGTTTTTTAAAAGTTTAAAAAGAATAATAAGCTAATTCCGTTATAAAAGTTAACTTTAGACTTGTAGTTGTAAAAAACAACTGTGAGTCTAAAGTTATTTTTTTGATGAATAGAGAAGAAAAATTAAAGCAACTTCGTGAAAATAACGAATTTGATATTGTAATAATTGGCGGAGGTGCAACTGGCTTAGGTTGTGCTGTTGATGCGGCAAGTAGGGGTTTTAAAACGCTACTTTTAGAAAAATATGATTTTGCTAAAGGAACTTCCAGCAGATCAACAAAATTAGTTCACGGTGGTGTTCGTTATCTCGCTCAGGGAAATATTCATTTGGTCCGCGAAGCTTTGCTGGAGCGCGGTCGAATGTTGAGAAATGCACCACATGTTTGTCATACTTTGGGTTTTGTAGTTCCTGCTTACAATTGGTGGGACAAATACTATTACGGTTTTGGTTTGTGGATTTACGAATTTTTATCGGCTAAATTTAGTTTGGGGAAAACAAAAATGCTTTCTAAAAAAGAGACTTTAAATCATTTGCCTGATCTAGATTCGACTCATTTAAAAGGAGGGATTTTGTACTACGATGGACAATTTGACGATAGTCGATTGGCAATTAATTTGGCACAAACAGCAGCCGAACAAGGAGCTGTAGTCTTGAACTATTTTTCCGTTACTGATTTTATAAAAAAGGAAGATACCATTATCGGGCTAAAAGCAAAAGATGAATTATCGAATGAAGAATTTATTGTAAAATCCAAAGTAGTAATTAATGCAACGGGCGTTTTTGCGGATGCTATTTTACAAAAATCCGAAGGGCATTCCGAAGAAACTATTGCTCCTTCGCAGGGAATTCATTTGGTGTTGAACCAATCTTTTTTCCACGGTTCGAAAGCAATGCTGATTCCTAAAACTGCCGATGGCCGGGTTTTGTTTTTGATTCCCTGGCATGATAAATTACTTTTAGGTACTACGGATACTCCTGTCAAAGAAGTGAGTTTAGAACCAAAACCTCTAGATGAAGAAATTCGATTTATTGTAGAGCATTTTAATAAATATGCCAAGCAAAAAATAAGTTATAGTGATATCAGCAGTGTTTTTGTTGGATTACGTCCTTTGGTAAAAGAAGGGACTGTAAAAAACACAGCTATTTTATCCAGAGAACATCTTATTCAGGTACTTCCGTCTGGTTTGGTGAACATTACAGGAGGGAAGTGGACTACGTATCGAAAAATGGCCGAACAAACTATTAATAAGGCAATACAAGTTTCAAATTTAAATGCTGTTCGCTGTAAAACCAGACATTTAAAGATTTATGGTTATACAAAAGTGAAATCAAATTCTCATCTGGCTATTTATGGATCAGATGCAGTTTTGATACAAAAAATGATTGTAGAGGATCATTCTTTATCTGAAAAAATTCACGCTGATTATCCGTATACAAAAGCAGAAGTAGTCTGGGCAGTTCAAAACGAAATGGCATTAACTGTTGAAGATGTTTTAGCAAGAAGAATCAGATTGCTTTTTCTGGATGCGAGAGCTGCAATAGAATCGGCACCAATTGTAGCGAGTATAATGGCTACTTTATTGGAGAAAAATTCAGCTTGGGAACAAGAACAAATTGTTGCATTTGAAAAATTAGCTCAGGGGTATTTGGTAAAATAGAGCAAAAAAAAAACTCCTTAAGCAATTAAGGAGTTTTATATGGAATGATCTAAAATTTTTAATGAGAAAATCCAAAAAATATACTTGTTCCAATAATTAGAATTACAATCATTGTTATAAAAACATATAAGTAATCTTTTTCGAAATAAAAGACAATTAGTGAGATCAGCAATCTTAGTATTGGAGTTATAAATAAGAGTATGATTCCCAGAAGGATGATTGATTCTCCTTGTCCCTGAACAACTCCATTGTAAATATTGATTATTACTTTGAAAATATTAGTGTCATTTTCGTAAAAGGTCGAATAGTTTTCGAGCTCATTTCCATGATTTAATAAGTAAATAATTCCGCCCATAAAGGCCACTGATAAGGAGATCCAAACACCATACCGCAGTAGATTTCCAATAATAAGCTGAAAATCTCTTTCTTCAAATTTTTCCTGTGTCATGATTTTATATTTTTCCATTGATTCCACTGTAAATCATATTTATTGCCAATAGGATAATCAAAACAGCAAAAAACAAACGAAGTTTTTTTGGATTTGTTTTTACCAAAACTTTTGCCCCGGCCATTGCTCCAAATAAGACTCCAATGACTACTGGCATACAAATTCCAGGCTCGATATATCCTTTTTGAATATAGATTACCGAACTGGCCATTGCGGTAACTCCCATCATAAAATTGCTGGTAGTGGTTGAAACTTTAAACGGAATTCGCATGATATTATCCATCGCAATTACTTTGAATGCGCCTGAACCAATACCTAATAAGCCAGACATCATTCCTGCAACTCCCATCATGCTGAAACCGCCAATTACATTTTTAGTTCCGTAAGTCACCGTTTCGCCATGATGATTGGGATACGATCCAGACAACTTAAGGCTTGTAGCTAAAGGACTCGATTGCAAAACAATGTGTTCTCCTTTTTTTCGAAGAGAATTTATTGCTGAAAAAATCAATGTTAATCCAAACAAGACAGCAATAAAAGAAGTCGGAGCAATTGTTGAAATTAATGCCCCTAAAACAGCCCCTATAGTTGTTGCTACTTCTAGAAAAATTCCCAGTCTCATATTGGTAATCCCTTCTTTAACATAAGCAGCAGCCGAACCTGATGAGGTTGCAATTACTGAAACCAATGCCGCCCCAATAGCATAATGAATATCTACTCCCAAAAGTATTGTTAATAATGGTATGATGATGATTCCTCCGCCAAGCCCTGATAATGAACCTATAAAGCCAGCCATAAATGCGCCAAAAAGCATTATAAGCGTGAATGTAAGTACTGTCATTTTAATTTAATAAATCGATTATTTTTTACTGTTTTTATAGCTCAAATAAAATACTTGAGGAAGTACTGTTAATGATAAAATCATACAGATGATCAAACCTCCCACAATCATAATAGCAAGTGGTTTTTGGATTTCTGAACCCATTCCTGTTGAAAGCGCTGCTGGTAAAAGACCTAAAGATCCCATCAATGCAATCATCACAATAGGTCTGATTCTGTTATAAACACCATTAGTAATCGCTTCTTTAAGAGGAATTCTTTTTGCTAAATTTTCTTTTATGATTCCAATTAGAACAATACTATCAATGGCACTCACACCAAACAAAATGATGAATCCAATTCCTGCTGAAATTCCAAATACAGTACCGGTAACCCACAAGGAAATAAAACCTCCAATAAAGGCATAAGGCATTGTACTTAGCGCTATAAGAGTATCTTTGAAATTACCAAAATTAGCATACAACAAAAACAAAATAAGGACTAATACAACAGGTACAATTAATGCTAATTGCGTTGTGGCTCGTTCTTTACTTTCAAATTCACCAGCCCATTTCATGATGTTTTCTTTAGGCAACTTGACATCCTTAGCCACTTTTTTTTGTGCTTCGGCAATGGTACTTCCTAAATCCCGACCTGCAATATTAAAACCAACAGCAATGTATCTGCTGTTTCCTTCACGGTAAATAAATGTAGGTCCCGTTTTATAGTCTATTGTTGCTATTTCTTTTAATGGAATGCGTTTTCCATCCATCGTTGGGATTAATATTTTCTCAATCTTTTCTTTAGAATCCCGATACTCTTTTTGAAAACGAATCCTGATATCAAACATTTTTTCGTCATCATAGAAAGTGGATGCTGCTTGTCCACCTATAGCCATAGCAATTACGGCTTGTGCATCAGCAGTTGTAATGGCATAGCGAGCCATTTTTTCGTCATGAAGCTGGATTCTAAGTTCTGGTAAACCAATGTTTTTATAGACATTTATATCTTCAATTCCTTTAACATCTTTTATCGAATTAGCCACTTCCTGCGCCATGGATTCGAGTTTGAATAAATCATTCCCGAAAATTTTAATAACTAATGGACTTTTTACACCCGCTACATATTCTTCAACATTATCCTGGATGGGTTGGCTAAAGCCAAAGTTAATTCCGGGATAAATTTCCAGCTTTTCCTTCATTTCAGAAATGAGTTCTTCTTTGCTTATTTTTCGTTTCCATTCGGATTCTGGTTTTAATTCGATATGAAATTCGATGTTAAAGAAACCTGTTGGATCAGTTCCATCATTCGGTCTTCCTGTTTGCGAAAGGATGAATTTTACCTCTTCAAATTTGCTCATCTCTTTTTTCATTTCCTGAGTCAGTCGAACCGATTCATCTAAATTCACACTATTGGGTAAAGTAGCTCTTAAGTAAATAGCACCTTCGTTTAATTTTGGAATGAATTCAGAACCATAAAAAGCAAATCGGCCGATACAAATAGCTAATAAACCAAAGAACAAGATTAGCGTGGTTTTTTTATTTTTCGTGCTCCATTGGAATAATTTGAAAAGATTCTCTCTGAAAAAACGGCTGATTTTATTTTCTCTTTCTACAATGTTTTTAGTCAATAGCACTTTACACATTGCAGGAACATACGTAAGGCATAAAATTAAAGACCCTAATAAGGCATATCCTAATGTAAATGCTAGTGGTGAGAACATTTTTCCTTCTACTTTCTGGAAAGAAAATATTGGTAAAAGCGCTACGATTAAAATGATTAATGCGAAGAAAATATAGGTTGCTACGCTACCCACACTTTTTTTAATAAGCCCCATTTTTGACATTTTATTGAAACGTTCCATTCCAATTTTATGGGCTTTGGTTTCAAGTGATACGAAAACCGTTTCTACAATAACCAATGTTCCTTCGAGTAATAATCCAAAATCCAATGCTCCCATCGAAATAAGATTGGCCGGCAATCCCTGAATACGCAACATTATAATGGCAAATAGAAATGCCAACGGAATTACTGATGCTACAATAACTGTGGTTCGCCAATTGTAAAGAAAAATAAATACAATTAAGGATACTAATAAAATACCTTCAACCAGGTTTTTACTCACCGTATGAACCGTATGATTTACTAATTCAGTTCGATCTATAAATGGGACGATTTTTACATTAGAAGGTAAAATACGTTCGTTAAGTTCGTCCACACGTTCCCGTAATTTTTTAATTACGTCACCAGGATTTTCACCTCTAAGCATGATCACAATTCCTTCTACAACATCATTATCCTTATCTAACCCAGCTTGTCCTAATCTCGGTTTTGCTGAAATAGAAATAGTAGCAACGTGTTTCACTAAAATAGGCGTGTTTCCAACAGTTTTAATTAATATGTTTCCAATATCTTCCACCTTGTCAATTAGACCAACACCGCGTACTACATACGCTTGATCACCTCGTTGAATGACATCACCACCTACATTAATATTGCTTTTAGATACAGCATCAAAAACATCCAAGGCTGAAATGTCATAATTATTTAATTCGGATGGATTGATTTTAATTTCGAAAGTTTTTTCTTCTCCACCAAAACTAACAACATCAGCTACTCCGGGAACCGAAACTAATTCGCGCTCAATTACCCAATCCTGAAGCGCTGTGACTTCTTTTATAGGAAGATCACTTTTAATGACATACCTGAAAATCTCTCCTGTTGCTCCAGATGGCGGGTCAATTTCAGGATCACTTCCTTCGGGTAAATCGATATTATTCATTCGATTTGAAGCATATTGCTGTGCATAAAAATCGTCTACATCATCATTAAATAATACAGTAACTACCGATAATCCAAATAAAGAGATGGAACGAACCTCCGCTTTTTTAGGAATGGTATTCATTGCATTAGTAATAGGCAATGTGATGAATTTTTCTACTTCTTCGGCACTTCGACCTGGCCATTGCGTGATGATTCTCGCTCTGGTATTTGTTACGTCAGGGAATGCTTCTATTGGGGTATGGATGTAACTGTAGACGCCTCCAATAAACAACGCAGCAGTCATAAAAAATATGATGAGCGAATTTTTAAGGGAAAAGGATACAATATTTTGAACAAATTTTTGCATAATTAATCGTGTCTTAACTGATTTTATTTACTGCTTTTTAGCTGATTGTCTTTTAGTTGTTCCGAAATAAGTAAATGGTTTTTAACAATTACTTTTTCGCCCACTTGAAGTCCATTTTCAAAGTATAAGAAATCCTTATTTTTTACCGTTGGTTTAATCAATCTTCTTTCTAAATGACAGTCGTCTTTGTAGACTAATACATAATTTTGATTGTTGTCAAAAATCAATGCCTTAGCAGGTATTGCAGCCATATCTTTTTGATTCGTTTTTTTATTGATCAATACATCTGCGGCTAAACCTGGTTTAAGCTTTAAGTTGGTATTATCCATTACAATTCTTGCTTTGAGAACATGTTCATCTGATTCAAAGACCTGAGATAGTTTGGTTATTTTTCCATTAAAAACCTGATTAGGGTAGGCGGGCGTAGTGATTTTTACTTCCATTCCTTCATGAACATCTTTGAGATTGGTAGAATAGATATTCACCATTACCCATACTTTAGAAAGATCAGAAATAGTAAATAGAGAACCTTCATTGTCGTTAATTTGAGTTCCGGGACTCATGTTTTTTGAAACAATGTATCCGTCTACGGGAGCTTTAATTTGGAAAACTGATTTTTCACCACTGGCACTGTATAAGGCTAAGTTTTGTTCCACATTTTCTATTGAAGATTTTAAAACATCTACTTCGCTCTGTCCTTGAATAAGATCACTTTGAGAAGCAATTTCATTTTCATACATCGATTTTGTGGCCTGCAGTTTTCTTTTGGCTACTGATAATTGAGATTGCAGCGATTTGCGTTCGGCTTGTAAACTGTTCAGTTCCGTACTTTTAATTTCGGCCAAAACCTGTCCTTTTTTTACATAATCTCCTAATGAGAAAAAAGTATTGGTTATTAAACCGTTGTAAAGGCTTGAAAACTGAACAACATCATCTGAGTTGTAAGCGATATTTCCAGTTAAAGAAAAACTTTCTGTTACGGGTAACATTTGGACGGTTTCAATACTTATTTTTTCTTTTAATTTAGGTGTCAAACAAAAATTTTCTGTGCTTGATTTTTTGTCGTCTTCTTTCTTTTCAGCGCATCCATAAGCTAGGAGAATAAGTGTTATTGGTAATAAAATGGTGTGTTTCATGTTTTTTAGTTTAATTCTTGTCCGCTGGCATTTTTAAATTCCTCCAAACGATTATTTAATTCTTTTTGTGTGTCTAATAAAATCATCTTATTGCTGAGGTAAGCCTCGACATAATCCAGATAAACCAGTAGATTTATATTTCTGTTTTTGAAATTAATCAGATAACTGTCCAGCATTTTATCTAGTTTTTCCTGATAATCATTATCAATATTTTCGTATAGCTTTTGTACTGCTTTAAAATTGTTGTAGGTTTCCAGAATTTCAGCTTGCGCAGTATTTAGCAACTCTTCTTTATTCAATTTAATTTGTTCTAAAGAAAATTGAGCTGCTTTAATATTTCCTTGATTTCTATTGAAAAAAGGTAGGTCTATACTGAAGCCAAGACCAAAGAAATTTTGCATAATATTTCCACCTCTGTCATAAGATGCTTCTAATGTTACATCGGGAGTTTTTAATGCTTTTTGATAAGCATATTGATTTTCATTGTACTTTTCGTTGAGTTTTGCTAATTTGACATCAGGTCTGTAATTTGCAACATCGGCCAGGCTATTTAGAATGTTCAAGTCGTTAACAGCTTTCATGTCAGGAATAGCATCGTCCTGACTTATTTTTATATAACTCAGAGGAGAAAGATGTAATAGTTTTTTCATTTCACTTTGTAGTGAATTGTTTTCTAAAGTTATTGCATTGATTTCGTTAAGAAATTCTAATTCAGATGCCTTTAATCTAATGTAATCGCCTTGGCTAATATTGCCTTGTTTTACCTGAATAGCATAAGCTTTAGTAAGATTTTGTACAGACTGCAATTGTTTTTGGTAAACAGCTTTTTTAGCTTGATTGTATTGCATTGCGGAGAGATTATTACGGAATTCCATTTTTAGATTTCTCAGGAAATTTTTGTAATATTCGATTGCCATGTCAGCGCCCACTTTTTCGATAGCAATCATTTTTTTTCTTTTTCCGGCTGTATAAACAAGTTGTTCTAAGCTGGCTCCAAATTCCTGAAAGCGACCATAATTCCCCCATATTCTGGGAAGTTCTTCGGAACCAGAATTACGCCAAAGATTAAATTCATTTAGAGAAAATGTAGGATTTGGCCATAGTTTTGCCTGAATAATTTGCGCCTGGGCAATATCAATATTTAACCTTTCGGCAATTAAGCTGAGGTTATTTTGTAGAAATAGAGTTTCGGCATTCTTTCGACTTAAAAGAATCGTATCGTTTACTGCATTTTGTGCAGTTGCCAAAACTGAAAAAAGAAAAACAAAGGGTAAGATAAGTTGTTTCAAAGCTTGTTGTTTAATAATAAAGCAAATTTATTGCGCTAGTATTAAGGCACTCTTTAAAACATATTAGAAAGAAATAAGAACGGTATTAGAGATTGATTAGAGTTTTGCAAAAGTGAGTATAACTTCGGTACCTTCTTCTTCTTTTGATGTTATTTGAAACTTGATGTTGTTTTTTGCAAACAATATGGAAGCCAGTGAAAGTCCGATGCCCCTTCCTTGTACTCTGCCTACGTTGCTGCCTCTGTAAAAGGTTTCGCGAATGTGATTTAAGTCTTTTTCTTTAATTCCCCGACCAAAATCTTTAATCTTTATTTGAACTTGATTTTCGATTAATAAAAGTGTGATTACTACAGGCTCATCTGAATATTTTATTGCGTTTTCAATAATATTATAAACTGCAATATTAATTTCTGACTCATTTCCTTTTACGGTAAGATTGTTTTCTTCTTTAATTTCAAGTTCAATACGAAGTCTGGCGGCAGCAAATTCATTAGCATTTGCAATTTTGTCGCTGCAATTCCAAATCAATTCGTCAATTCTGAAACTTTCTTTTTGTACCGTTTCAGATTTAAGCCCTGAAACAATCATTAAAGTATTCAGGATTTCTTCAATCTCATAAACATTATTTAAAACCTTAGTTGTTGTTTCATGGTATTCCTGAGGAGTACGTTCTTTTTGGGCAAAAACTTCTAAATGACCTGCAATGGATGCTAAAGGTGTTTTAAATTCATGAGAAATATAATTAATGAAATTTTTCTGTGTTTTAAAAGTGTCTGATAATCTTTGCAATAAATTATTATAACTTTCTATTAGATTTTGGACTTCATCGCTGGTGTTTAGATTGATGATTTTTTGGTCTAAAGACGACGCTTCAATTTCGTTAACCTGTTTGATGATAGTGTCAATTGGGCGGTATGCGATTTCAGATAAAAACAAACTCAAAATATAAATAACTAGTAAACCGGCAAATAGCACCACAATCATAATAATCATTAATTCATGGTTTTGGGTTTTAAATTCATGATCATTGGTTTGCACAAAAACTACAAAATCACCTTGATTGTCTCTGTAAAAAATTCCGAAATAAAAGTGATTGTTCGATTCAAACATCACTTTTCTGTTTTTTCGTGCCTTGTCTAATACTTTGGGCGTGATGCTTTTTAAACTTAGGCTTTTTCCATACTGAACTTCATTTTTTTCATTGTAAATACCAACAGCTACATCTTTGATATTCTCGTCATATTGTTCTCTTATTTGTTTGTGTTCTTTTATGGGAATTTCGTCTTTCTCTAAATAATAAATAGCCGAAAGCAAGCAGTTTTTTTGCAAATTGTCATAAATTCTTCTTTCTGAATTTCGATAAAACGCAATGTAAATAATAACAGCTGCGGTAATAAATACTACCCCAAAAGTTACAGAAGATATAATAGTAAGTCTATTTCTTATTTTCATTTAGTTGTCTTTAAGCATGTATCCAGTACCAACTATAGTTTGCAAAACGTTAGCATTAAGACTCATTTTATTTCTTAAATAGGAAATATAAACATCTACAACATTAGTATTTGTATCATAATTAATGCCCCATACATTGCCTAATATTTGCGTTCGGGCTAATACTTTATTTTTGTTTTCTATTAAATAGAGCAGTAATTTATATTCTCTTGGAGAAAGTTCTATTTCAACAGTGTCAAGCATAACTTTATGTTCATCTGTGTTAACAGAAATTATTCCGCAGGTATAGATGTTTTCCTTGTTTTCGTGGTTGAATTTTGTTCTTCTTGCAAGAGCATTAATTCTCGAAATCAATTCTTTAAAATGAAAAGGTTTTACCAGATAGTCATCAGCTCCTGAGTCTAAGGCTTCTACTTTATCATCAGCGTCTCCTAAAGCACTTAACATAATTACTGGAGTTGTTTTCTTTTTGTATCGAATAAGTTTTACTAATTCGATACCACTTATATCCGGAAGCATTATATCCATTAAAATAATATCCCATTGAGAAGATAAAAGTAATTCTCTGGCTTCAACGCCATTATCACTCAAATGGACATTAAAGCCATTTTCCTGAAGTCCTTTTATAACAAAGTCACTAATTCTTTTATCGTCTTCAATAAGTAGAATATTCATAAGTCTATTTTTTACAAACTTAAGAATTTTATTAAAAGAGAGGATTTAATGTTAGAACTGATTGAGTGTAATAAAATTCAGCTAGTATTAAAACAAAAAAAACTCCTTAAGAAATTAAGGAGTTTTTGGTTGGTCTTATGAGCAATTTTACGTAGAACTTGAAAAGGATTTTAAAATAAAGTAATCTTGGGGGAATTGTCTCTATATTCGTTAAAAAGATAAAATTAATGAAAGATGTAACTAAAGAGTTTATTAATGCGGAATCTGAGTTTTTAAAATCAAATGGTTCCGAAAAAAGTGTTGAAAAACTATATGATATTATCTATTTTTTAGAGGATGTGAAAGAGCCAACTTTTGATGAAGAATTTATTCTAGCCAAGATTTATAATATGTTAGGGAGTAACATATTTGCCTCTAAAATTATGGCTAGAAGTTTAGAAAAAAGCGATGTGATTCAAACAGCAAAATTGAAAGAACTAGAATCAAAAATACATAGTCGAGATATTTGGAATATTAAAATTTATAGGGATTTACGTGATTCTAAAATAAAAAAAGCCTCTACAAAGTTAACAGTTGAAGATTTTATTATTTCTCAAACTAATCATGGAAGCTATGATGTTAAAATTTCTGAAAAAATTAAAAACATAGTTATTTTAAATAAGAATGTGCCGAATGAAGCCGTCTGGGGGGATAACGCATGTTTTGTTTTTTCAGAGAAAAAGCCGGATCTCTATATTTTATTGTTACTAAGTGAATATATAATATGGTTGGGACAGATAAAAGATGAAATACTTTATTTTTATAATGGGTCTGATATTATAGGTAAACTTCAAAATGTTTCGACAGATTGGTTTGATGGTTTGAGAGTTTTTAATTTTTATATTAGCATTGATGAAAATGATAGTTTTAATACTCAAATTACTTTGTATGATTATCTCCAAAATGATTATGGCTTTCGGTTAAAAATAGAAAATTTTATTTTCAAACAAATAGAATATGATCCGATTTTGTAAAAAATAATGGTAGTGTTTAATATGAAAAATAAAAACAAAAAAAACTCCTTAATTTCTTAAGGAGTTTTTTGGTGGGCGATGAGGGGTTCGAACCCCCGACCCCCTCGGTGTAAACGAGGTGCTCTGAACCAGCTGAGCTAATCGCCCTATTTTACTAGGTTGCTATCGTTTGTGATTGCGAGTGCAAATATACACCACTTTTCTTGATGTGCAAACAAAAAACGAAAAAAATTATAAAATTTCTGCAACTACAAAAGTGCTTCCGCCAATATAAATGAAATCATTTGTAGCAGCAGATTCTTGTGCATACCTGTAAGCTTCTGAAACAGAATGATATGTTTTTCCGGTTAATCCAAATTGATTTGCTTTTTTCTCTAATATCGAAGCTTCAAGTCCGCGTGGAATATTGGGTTTGCAAAAGTAGTAAATGGCATTTTTAGGAAATAAAGGTAGTACTTCATCCAAATCTTTGTCGTTTACAACACCTAAAACAATGTGTAATTGATTGAATTTTTCTTTTTGAATTTGATTTAATACTATTTCCAGTCCGTTTTTATTGTGGGCAGTGTCACAAATTACTTTTGGAGATTCGCCTAATTGTTGCCATCTTCCTAAAAGTCCAGTGTTTTTAACCACATTTAACAAACCTGATTCGATTTTATCTTGGCTAATATTGAAACTAGTTTGTTCGTTCAAAATTTTTAGGGTTTGTAATACTGTTTTTTTATTGTGTATTTGATAATCACCAATTAAATCAGAAGGCAGGTTATCCAAAATTAAATCGGAAGCGAAATAAATTTCAGCATGATTTTCTTTGGCTTTTGCCAAAAAAACAGCTTTAGTTTCAGGAAGATATTCGCCAATAATTACTGGGACTCCTGCTTTGATAATCCCTGCTTTTTCGGCAGCAATCAATTCGAGCGTATTGCCCAGAAATTGCGTATGATCCAATCCGATATTAGTAATCACTGAAACGAGTGGCGTAATAATATTTGTGGCATCGAGTCTGCCGCCCATACCCACTTCGATAATGGCAATATCCACTTTTTCTTTTGCAAAATAATCAAAAGCCAATCCAACGCTCATTTCGAAAAAACTAATATCATTGGTTTCAAAAAAAGTTTTGTTCGAATTGATGAAATCACAAACAAAATCTTCGGTAATTGGAATTTCATTTATTTTAATGCGCTCTCTAAAATCTTTTAAATGGGGCGAAGTGTAAAGTCCTACTTTGTAGCCTGCTTCCTGAAGTACCGAAGCCAGCATATGCGAAGTAGAACCTTTTCCATTAGTGCCCGCAACGTGAATGCATTTTAAATCCTGATGCAGATTACCAAGATGATTGATCAGTAACTGAGTGTTTGTTAAGTCTTTTTTATAAGCAGAAGCACCTTGCAATTGGTACATTGGCAGTTGTTTAAACATCCATTCTGTGGTCTCTTGATAGTTCATCTTTGATAAAATTGTTGTTATTTAAAATATTTTTCGTTTTTTGTAGTTTAATATTAAATCGAAAAGTATCTTTGATTGCAAAATTGAAATAATTTTTAGAATTAATTCGTAAAAATCAATAATAAAATATGTTTAGTTTTATACAATTACAAGCTGATACCCTTACAAACGCTGCTGCTGGTGTAGTAGTAGAAAACATTGCCGCTAATAAAGAAATTTCTGTTTTGGAATTTATATTTAAAGGAGGTTTTTTCTTAATCCCAATTGCATTCCTTTTATTCTATACTTTTTATGTAATTATCGAAAGATACTTGTATATCAGTAAATTTTCAAAAATTGATAACCGTTTACTTGGAGACGTAAGAGATAGTCTGAATTCAGGTAATTTAGATATGGCTAGATCTATTGCTGAAAGAAGTGATTCGGCTTCGGGGAATATTATCAGAGAAGGAATTTTGGCTGTTGGTCGTCCTATTTCAGAAATTGAATCGAATATGGATCGTGCTGCCGATATTGAAATTGGTGGAATGGAAAAACACTTAGGCCATTTGGGGCTTATTGCTGGTATTGCGCCAACATTAGGATTCGTAGGAACGATTTCGGGAGTAATTAAAATATTTTATAGTATTTCGGTAACAGAGAATATCAGTATTGGTAATATTTCTGGTGGATTGTACGAGAAAATGATTAGTAGTGGGGCAGGTTTAATTGTTGGTATTATTGCTTATAGCGGATACCACTTATTAAACGGAAGAATTGATAATTTTGCTTTGAAAATCCAAAAGCAAGTATTGGATTTTGTGAATATTATTCAAAAGAAATAAGTTATGTCTATAAAACGTAAAAGAAGATTTCATGCTGAGGTAGCCACTTCGTCATTGAGTGATATTATGTTTTTCTTGTTGCTGTTTTTCTTAATTATATCCACTTTGGCTAATCCAAATGTTATAAAAATGACCTTGCCTAAGGCGAAGTCTAATGAAAAAACCAACAAGCAATACATTAGTTTATCTGTTACGGAAGATAAAAAATTCTATTTAGATAAGCAGGCTGTACCTTTTGAGGAACTGGAAACTACTTTATTATCTAAATTGGATATGGAAAAAGATCAAACAGTGATTGTTAGAATTCCATTTAATTTACAAGTACAGGATTTAGTTGATGTGTTGCAAATAGGAGTAAAAAACAATTTAAAGTTTGTTATAGCCACAAGTCCTAAATAGTTTTTAAGTTAAGAATTAAGAATTAAGAATTAAGAATTAAGAATTAAGAATTAAGAATTAAGAATTAGTTATTTAAAAATCTAAATATAAAAAGAGAGAGCCTCAGTTTCTAAAACTGAGGCTCTCTCTTTTTATGGTTTTGAATTGTTTGGGTGTTAATTCAAATTGAAATTGTAAATAATCTTTCCTACTTGTTTTTCCGGAGCATTATCGCTGGCATCCCATCTGGTGTTCATTGCTGCAATTTTTGCCTGATCTAATAAACATTTAGCAGTATTAGTAGTTCCTTTAACACCTGGAACTGCATTTATCGTTCTTCCGTTTCGGTCTACTGAAACTTCAACAACTACTTTTCCTTCTTCGTTACAGTTATATTTTGGGACAGGTTTCGAAATTGCTTTTCTGTTTCCAAGAGAATAACCGCTGCCAGATCCACTTCCTGAACCGCTTCCGCTTCCTGAGCCAGATCCACTGCCTGTTCCTGTGCCATTTCCGGTACCATTTCCTCCGCCAGTGCCGCCTCCGGAACCTCCAGTGCCATAATATTCATTAGAGCTTAAGCTTCCGTTTGCTTTTCCTTTATTTCCAGCTGTTTTATCATCTCCGTCACCACCTTTATTTGAACCTTTGAGGATGCTGGATAAAACATCGTTAGTATTGTTAGAAACTTTAGGTTTTGCCGCTACAGGTTTTGGTTCTTCTTTTTTAATAACAACGGTGGTCTTTTTTGTTTTTTCTTTTTGCGGAATCACTACACTTTCTTCGGAGCTGTTTTCTTGTGATAAAATAGCCTCGTCAGGAGTTGATCTTGTTGGAGTTTGTTTAGCGTGATTTTTAACTTCCAGAACTTCACTTTTATAGTTGGCACCAGAACCTAAATCACTGTCTCCAAAATTTACAGTGACACCACCGCCACCGCCACCTCCGGTTAGTTGATCTAAATTGGAAGGAGGCCAAAATCGGATGAAGAATAAAATCAGTAATAAGACTGCATATATAATCACAGACAGTGTTAATGATTTTTTTTGATCTGATGAAATGGTGAGACTCATTTGTATTTTAAATTTAAAAAAGGGCTATTGCTAAAAAACGTTGAAAATTACTAAAAATTGTTAAGAGTAAAAAGTCGTTGGCTGAATATAAATAAAGAGTTGGCTAGATAATAGTTTTTAGGCATTTTTTAAATCAGTTGGTTTGTAAATTACACCTGAACTATGATCTTTTTTTGCACCAGTAACTGAACTCAGTACGTTAATTTCGTCTCTTAATTTTAATACGCCCAATAGAGCAAAAATTAAGGCTTCTTTGAATTCCAGAATTTTATTTTCGGGAATGATGATTTCCATTTCAGGTAAATAATGCTGAATCCTGGAAATCAGAAAATCATTGTAAGCACCACCACCAGTTATAAAAAGACTTCCTTTTTTTGTAGGCAAAGCCAATGCAGTTTGCAAAGCAATATGTTCGCTAAAAGTGTGTAATTTATCTTCGATTGAGATATTGAATTTTTCGATCAGCGGCAAAACAGCTTCTTTTACAAATTCGAATCCCAAAGATTTGGGATGTTTTTTTTGGTAAAACTCGAAAGAATTTAATTCGTTTAATAATTGGGTATTGATTTTTCCTGTTTTCGAAATTTGGCCTTTATCGTCATAATTCAATCCGAGTTGATTGGCATAAAAATTCAAAACGGTGTTTACCGGCGAAATATCAAAAGCAATTCGTTGATTATTTTCTTCGAAAGAAATATTCGAAAAACCACCCAGATTCATGCAATAATCGTATTCGCTAAATAAAATTCGGTCACCAATAGGAACCAAAGGAGCACCTTGTCCGCCCAATTGAACATCTTGAACCCTGAAATCGCAAACTATATTTTGTTGGGTCAAAGTAGCAATTTCCGGAAGATTGCCTATTTGAAGTGTGAATCCGTTTTGCGGTTGGTGTAAAATAGTATGTCCGTGAGAACAAACTGCGTCAAGATTTGTTATTTTATTTTTTTCGATAAAATCAACAATAATTTTCGAAAGCAGTTGGGTGTAGTTTCGATTCAAAATTTCAAGATTTTCTTTCGAAAAATCCACTGCTGTTTTTAACTGGTTTACCCAATCAGCACTGTAAGAAACAGTTTCGCTTTCCAGTATTTTAAAAGACCATTGGTTTTGTTTTATTTCGAATTGAATGTGAGCCAAATCAACTCCGTCAAGCGAAGTTCCTGACATAACGCCAATTACGTTGTAAAATTCTTTTTTCATATATTGGAAATGAGAAACGATTAAAATATTAAAAGCCGAAGTTGCTTTTTTTAAATAAAAGTAAGTAAATTTAGAAAACACAAATGCAATAAGCGAAGATTGTGTATGGAATTTTGAAATATTTTTTACGTTACAGATGTCTTTTCAATGGCATTTGAGAACTTAATTTATAAAAAAGGATTATTATGGATTTCAATTTGACCGAAGAACAAAAAATGATTCAGCAAGCGGCTAGAGATTTTGCTCAAAACGAATTATTGCCCGGAGTGATAGAACGAGATGAGTTTTCTAAATTCCCAACGGAGCAAGTTAAAAAAATGGCCGAATTGGGTTTTCTGGGAATGATGGTCGATCCTAAATACGGAGGTTCGGGCATGGACAATGTTTCTTATGTTTTGGTGCTTAGCGAAATTGCAAAAGTAGATGCTTCGTCTGCGGTCATTATGTCTGTAAATAATTCTTTGGTTTGTGCCGGATTAGAAAAATACTGCAACGAAGAACAAAAACAAAAATATTTGGTTCCATTGGCTAAAGGAGATATTATTGGTGCTTTTTGTCTTTCGGAACCTAATGCAGGCTCTGATGCTACTTCGCAAAAAACAACAGCCATCGATATGGGCGATCATTATTTGCTCAATGGAACAAAAAACTGGATAACGAATGGTTCGACCGCATCAACTTATATTGTAATGGCGCAAACTCATGCTGATAAAGGACATAAAGGAATTAATGCTTTTATTGTCGAAAAAGGCTGGGCTGGTTTTGAGATTGGTCCTAAAGAAAAGAAAATGGGAATCAGAGGTTCTGATACGCATTCGCTCATATTTAATGATGTAAAAGTACCAAAGGAAAATAGAATAGGGGAAGATGGTTTTGGGTTTCATTTTGCTATGGAGATACTTAATGGCGGTAGAATAGGAATTGCTTCTCAGGCTTTGGGAATCGCTACTGGAGCTTATGAATTGGCGCTTAAATATTCCCATGTGCGGGAATCTTTTGGTAAAGAAATTTTCAAACATCAGGCCATCGCTTTTAAGTTAGTAGATATGGCAACCCAAATTTCGGCAGCGAAATTATTATGTTTGAAAGCGGCTTCAGAGAAAGATGCGGGAAAAGATATTACACAATCAGGAGCAATGGCAAAATTGTTTGCTTCTCAAACGGCTATGGATGTAACTATTGAAGCTGTCCAAATTCACGGTGGAAATGGCTATGTTGCCGAATATCATGTGGAGCGTATGATGCGTGATGCAAAAATTACCCAAATTTATGAAGGAACATCTGAGATTCAAAAAATAGTGATTTCAAGAACATTGTAGTTGTGAAAATAAGCCCAATATTGTTTTGGTCTGGCCAATGACTATTTTGTAGCTTTTGTTTATTTTTGTGACATGAAGAATATTATTATTACAGGAACCAGTAGAGGAATTGGTTTTGAATTGGCTTTACAATTTGCTAATGCAGGGCATCAGGTTTTAGCTATTTCGAGAAAAACACCTCAGGAATTAATCGATCATAAAAATATCAGTTGTCTTTCGGTTGATTTATCGAATGAGTTGGATTTAGTAAAAGTCGAAAATTATCTAACTTCCAACTGGAAACAAGTCGATGCTGTGATTCATAATGCAGGAAGTTTGATTTGCAAACCATTCGAGACTTTATCGCAGGCTGATTTTGAGTATGTATATAAAGTGAATGTTTTTGCGGTGGCCAATTTGACTCGTATTTGCATTCCTTTTTTACAAAAAGGAAGCCATGTGGTTACTATCAGTTCGATGGGCGGGGTTCAGGGCAGTTTAAAATTTGCAGGATTGGCTGCTTACAGCTCGAGTAAAGGAGCTGTGATTACACTTTCGGAATTATTAGCCGAAGAATACAAAGAAAGCGGCATTGCTTTTAATGTTTTAGCTCTCGGATCAGTTCAAACGGAAATGTTAGAAGAAGCTTTTCCAGGTTATCAGGCGCCTATTTCAGCAGAAGGAATGGCTACTTATATTTTTGATTTTACACTGAACGGAAATAAATATTTCAACGGGAAAGTGTTGCAAGTTTCGACAACGAATCCTTAAAGAATCAAATTCCAATTTTTTAAATTCCAAATTCCAATTGAGCGATACCTTAACAAAATATCTTCCAGATCATGCAGTCAAACCCGTTTTTGAGTTGATTGTGACACATGGAGTGCATTTAAAAATCGTTAATGAGCGTGCAACTCGTCATGGAGATTATCGGAAAGGTATCAGTGGAAAACATGAAATTACGGTAAATGGAAGTTTAAATAAATACCGGTTTTTAATTACGCTTATTCACGAAATTGCACATTTGGTTGCTTTTGAGAAATTTGGTCGCAACATCAAACCGCATGGAAATGAGTGGAAACATACTTTTCAGCAATTGATGGTTCCTTACATTCGACCTGAAATTTTTCCGAATCAATTGTTACCATTACTAGCCAGACATTTTAGAAATCCTAGTGCGAGTAGCGATACCGATACTACTTTGTCGCTTGCATTAAAACAATTTGATCAGCAAAACGATAAAAATTATGTTTTCGAAATTCCATACGGCAGTGTATTTCGAATTAAAAATGGAAAAGTGTTTAAGAAAATAGCTGTTCGAACCAAACGTTATGAATGTCTGGAAATCAGCTCCGGACGCTTGTATTTATTCAATCCTAATGCTGAGGTGGAATTACTAAAAAATTCAAATTAAAAATCCCAAATTCAAATTATTATAAAATTCGAATTTGGGATTTTGAGTATTTTGAATTTAAAACAGCTATTCTTTCAAATAAGCTTCTCTTACTTTTTTGAACAAATTAGAAGAATAAACAAAAGCAACAACAGCTTCGTTATCGGTTTTGAAAATTTCTTCTTTAGTGCCTTGCCATTCTTTAAGTCCGTTTTTTAAGAAAACAATATTATCACCTATTTCCATCACCGAGTTCATATCGTGGGTGTTGATTACGGTAGTAATGTTGTATTCTTCGGTAATTTCTTTAATCAGGTTATCGATCAAAATAGAAGTGTTTGGATC
>Ga0247814_10000601_pt1 | contig 27169 bp, 23 predicted proteins | sample UWRJL179409R1_FD_179947 | JGI IMG/M metagenome (GOLD analysis project Ga0247814, IMG submission 179947) | Plant litter microbial communities from Arlington Agricultural Research Station in Wisconsin, United States - UWRJ-L179-409R-1 | ecosystem: Environmental > Terrestrial > Plant litter >... | reverse complement strand
AACATGGGCAACCTGTGGCTGGGCAGTAACAAAAATGTAAAAGATGTAGGCTTTAGCGGTACTTTGGGCCTTCATTTTTACTACAAACCGCTGCCTTACCTGCAAATTAATGCAGAACCTGTTTTTAAATATTACTTATCTACATTTAGTAACAACACACCATACTCTTATGGGCTACAGGTGGGGTTACAATATAATTTTGATTTATTTGCGTCTAAAAAATAAAGTTTAGTTAGTTGATTATTAAGCGCTACCCTATTAACTTAAGGTAGCGTTTTTGTTAAAGTTTATAATTAAGGCTTGGCTTTTGTAACTTTTTTGCCGCTCGCTACGTATAACTACTGAATACTTAAATTAACTCAGGATTTTTACATGAGACAATTAAAAATTACCAAGCAGGTTACTAACAGGGAAACTGCTTCATTAGACAAATACCTTCAGGAGATTGGAAAAGTGGATCTTATCACTGCAGATGAGGAGGTAGAGTTAGCACAACGCATTAAGGCCGGAGACCAGAGAGCACTTGAGAAATTGACAAAGGCCAATTTACGTTTTGTGGTATCGGTAGCAAAACAGTATCAAAACCAGGGATTAACACTTCCCGATCTTATTAACGAAGGAAACTTAGGACTTATAAAAGCCGCACAGCGTTTTGACGAAACACGTGGTTTTAAATTTATATCCTATGCCGTTTGGTGGATCCGTCAATCTATACTACAGGCTCTTGCAGAACAGTCGCGTATTGTACGTTTGCCGCTTAACAAAATTGGATCTATAAATAAAATTAATAAAATGTATGCCCTGCTTGAGCAGAGTAACGAGCGTGCCCCATCGGCGGAAGAAATTGCCAAAGAGCTGGACATGACCGTTAACGACGTTAAAGAGAGCATGAAAAACTCGGGCCGCCACTTAAGTATGGATGCTCCCCTTGTAGAAGGTGAAGACTCTAACCTGTATGACGTATTACGTTCGGGCGAATCTCCAAACCCTGACAGGGAACTTATACACGAATCGCTACGTACTGAGATTGAAAGAGCACTTGAAACACTTACGCCTCGTGAGGCAGATGTTGTTCGCCTTTATTTTGGCCTTGGTGACCAGCACCCAATGACGCTTGAGGAAATAGGCGAAACTTTTGACCTTACCCGTGAGCGTGTGCGCCAAATTAAAGAAAAGGCTATCAGGAGGTTAAAACATACTTCCCGCAGCAAGATCCTTAAAACATACTTAGGATAATCATAATAGGCAAAAAAGAGCCGCCAAAATTTCATATTATAAATAATATTTGTATTTTGGCGGTTTAATATGCGCTATACTTTAAAACATACATAGTACAAACAGTTTCAATAACTGTTCGTTTTTTGATTGATGATTGAACTCCGGCTGATTACCGGAGTTTTTTGTTTTTATATAGGCACCCTCTTCAATTTAAATTAACTAACTCCCTACTATAACGATAACATCTTACTAAAATTGCAGTATGTTTAAATTTTCTTACTAAATTTAGTTGTCTGTAGAATTTCTAATAATCTGTTTATACCAATTATTGGTATATAATCTGATTATACTTTAATAAGACGAAATTAAAGGGAATATTAGCCGCACTTCGACAAGCTCAGTGTGACTAATATTCCCTTTAATTTCAAATAAAACATCATTAAATATACAGTCAGGCTGAGCCTGTCGAAGTCGACTGTATATTTAATGTGTTTAGACTATGTTATATTAATAACGCATTAATTTTCACACACGTGCATTGAATGCGTCTCATACAAGCATATTATATTTAAGACGTACGCAGTACGTCTCTATAGAAAATGGACAACGATAATATTAGAATTAAAACGAAAGATTACCCGCTAACACCTTCAATGCCACTTCAGATACTTTTGCATTATACTGCGCAGCGCTGTTACGGGTTAACGCATTGGTATAATTTAGCTGAGCCGTGCGCACCTCAAGGGTGGTAATAGTACCTATACGGTATTTCTCCATAGTAATATCAAGGTTTTGCTTGGCTATCTCTACGTTCTTAGCCTCAAGCTGTACCAGCTCCAGGTTGGTAAGATACGTTTGGTATGCCGATATTAACTGCGAATTAATGGTTTGCGTTTGCTGCTGTATAAGCACATTGGTGTTTTCTATTTGCAGTTTGGCTATCTTTTCATTGCGATTTTGCAAAAAGCCATTAAAAAGATTTATAGATGCCGACACCCCATAATTAAGTCCGCGCGAAGAGTTTTCCCTTGCGAACCCAAGGCTCGATTCACTCTCTGCAAATATATAGCCTGTGGTAACCCCTATTTGCGGATAACGCGCCGCACGCACCTGCTTAAGGTTAAGTTCGGCCACCCGTTTATTAATAAGCGCTATCTGTATTTGCGGATTTTGCCCGCCGGCAAGGTTCATCAGGTCAACCAGTTTCAGTTTATCATCGGCCACAACAGAATCTACAACTACGAATTTAGTAGTAAGGTCGCGCGCCATAAGCTCGTTTAAAAACGTCTTGGTGTTTTCATACAGTTCTTTTTGGCGTAAAAAGTTAGTTTGGTCTGTATTAAGGTCTACCTGTGCATTAAGCACTTCCAGCTTGGCAGCCTTGCCTATAGTAAAACGATTTTTAGCTGTTGTAACACGCTGGTTAGATATTACAATAGCAGTATCCAGGGCTTTAAGCTGTTGCTGCTGCTGTACCACATCAAAATAAGTAAGCATTACATCGTTCACACGGGTAAGTATGGTAAACTTCAGTTCGGTAGCGCCTAATTTTTGTAGTTCCTGCAACTGGTCATAGCGAGCAAACATGCGAAAACCGTCAAATATTGTCCAACCAAGGTTTACCCCATAATTCAGGCTGTTGTTACGGGCATTTTTCAAATTTTGCTCGGTACCGTCGGTACGTATCTGGCTTGAATTCTGTATGTTGTTATTTTGCGTAAATGTACCCGATAGATTGGGCATCAGGCCGGCATTGGCAAGGCTCACGTTTTGCTCATCTATTTTAAGGTCGTTAGCCGCGAGCTTTATATCGTAGTTATTTTTCAGGGTTACAGCAACGGCATCTTCTACAGTAAGTAAATCCTGCGCGAAGCCGTTAACGGTAATAAGGGCAAAAAATATGTAAAGGCAAAACTTCATAAAGGGAGTATTACAGATCCTTAATAGCATCAAATTCGGGGCGGTGCTTTTTTTGGCGCGACCACATAAAGTAAATAGCCGGTATTACAAACAGCGTGAGTACCAGCGAGAACACCGTACCACCCACAATTACCACACCCATACCTATACGGCTGGTAGATGCGGCACCAAGCGACATTGCAATGGGCAACGCACCAAGGGCAATGGCTAAACTGGTCATTAAGATGGGGCGAAGGCGCGATTCTGCCGACTCCATAATGGCATCGTATTTAGATTTGCCTTCTTCCCTTAGTTGGTTAGCAAACTCCACTATTAAAATACCATTCTTGGTAACCAGGCCTATAAGCATGATGGTACCTATCTGGCTAAAAATATTCCACGTTTGCCCAAAAAGCCATAGCGAAAGCAATGCACCTGCAACGGCCATGGGTACGGTAAGTATAATTATGAACGGATCTATAAAACTTTCAAACTGCCCTGCAAGTATAAGGTATATAAGCAATAAAGCAAGGCCAAAGGCAAAAAGTGTATTAGAGCTGCTCTCTACAAAATCGCGCGATTCTCCGCTAAGGTCTGTAGTAAAAGTATCATCAAGCACTTTGGTTTTAGCACGTTCCATAGCCTCTATACCATCGCTAATGCTCATGCCCGGGGCAAGCCCGGCTGATACCGTAGCACTCATAAACCTATTATTATGGTACAGCTGCGGGGGGCTGCTTCGCTCTTCTACACTTACAAGGTTATCTAACTGTATAAGCTGTCCTGTGCTGCTTTTTACATATATAGAGGTAAGGTCGAGCGGTTTTTCGCGGTCTGGTTTATCAAACTGGCCAATAACCTGGTATTGCTTACCGCTCATCATAAAATACCCAAAGCGCTGGCCGCTTAACGAAAGCTGTAACGTTTGGGCTACATCAAGCATAGATACGCCAAGGCTTTCGGCCTTTTCCCTGTCTATGGTTACATTAATTTCGGGCTTATTAAATTTCAGGTTCACATCGGTCATAGAGAAGGTAGGGTCTTTACTTACCTCATCCATAAACTCCGGTATTTTTTCCTGCAGCTTTTCAAAGTTTGGCGCCTGGATAATGTATTGTATAGGGAAACCACCACGGCGGTTTACGGCAATAGTAGGCTGTTCCGATACCGACACCCTTGCCTCAGGATAGCGCTTTGTCCATTTAGTAAGGTTCTCAGCAATCTCTTTTTGCTTACGGGTACGCTCTTCAGGCTCGGTAAGGGCTATCCTTATACGCCCGCTGTTTACCGATGCCGATCCAAATCCGGGAGCCGTAATTACAAGGCTCACTTTTTTCTCAGGGATAGAATCGTTTATAAGCTTTTCCATTTCTATCATAAAGCGGTCCATATAATCGTAAGAAGCACCTTCGGGGGCAGTAACGTTAACCCCTACAAAACTACGGTCGTCATAAGGAGCAGTTTCTTTTTTAAGGATGCTGAAGAATAAACCTATCAGGGCTAAACATACAACTAGTATAGGTACACTTAACCATTTACGCTTCATAAAAGTAGTAAGCATGCCTGCATAACCGCTGTTAAGCTTCAGGAAATAAGGTTCGGTAAGATCATAGAACTTCGATTTTTTGTGCACGCCACCTTTAATAAGGTAAGCATTAAGCATGGGCGTAAGTGTTAACGACACAAAGGCCGAAATTAATACTGCCGAGGCAATAACCACCCCAAACTCCCTAAAGAGCCTGCCCACAAAACCTTCTAAAAATATTACCGGCAGGAATACCGCCGCGAGCGTTACAGAAATAGATATTACAGCAAAAAATATTTCGTTGCTACCCTTAAGGGCTGCTTCTACAGGGCTCATGCCCTCCTCTACCTTCTTAAAGATATTTTCCGTCACCACAATACCATCATCTACCACAAGGCCCGTTGCCAGTACTATAGCCAACAGCGTTAGTACATTTATAGAAAAACCTGCAATGTACATTATAAAAAATGTAGCAATAAGCGATACCGGTATATCTAAAAGCGGGCGCAATGCTATAGCCCAGTCCCTAAAGAAAAGGTATATAATAAGTGTAACGAGTATGATAGATATTGCCAGTGTTTCTACCACCTCAAGCACCGATTTTTTAATAAATACGGTATTATCTATGGCAATGTTAAGCTCTAAATCTTCAGGAAGTTCTTTTTTAAGCTGGTCATACTGCTCATAAAAAGCATCGGCAATCTCTATATAATTTGTTCCCGGCTGCGGGATTATGGCAAGGCCCACAAGCTGCTTGCCGTTGTTGGTCATTTTAGTTTCCAGGTTTTCCGGGCCCAGTTCGGCGCGGCCCACATCGCTAAGGCGAACAATCTTGTCGCCTTCCGCCTTAATAATTATATTATTAAACTCTTCGGCACTGGCAAGGTTACCCAGCGTTTTAACGGTAAGCTCTGTATTCGCACCTGTAAGTTTACCTGTAGGCAGTTCTACATTTTGGGCATCAAGTGCATTGCGCACATCGGCAACGGTAACACCATAAGAAGCCAGCTTTACGGGGTCTACCCAAAGGCGCATGGCATATTTTTTTTGACCCCATATTTGCACGCTGCTCACGCCGGGTATGGTTTGCAGCCTTTCGGCAATTACATTTTCGGCATAATCGCTAAGTTCTAACGGGTCGCGCTGGCCGCTTTGCACGGTCATGGTAATAATAGGCTCAGAGTCGGCATCGGCTTTACTCACCACCGGTGGCGCATCTATATCCTGCGGAAGGCTGCGCACGGCCTGGCTTACTTTATCGCGCACATCGTTAGCGGCTTCCTCCAGGTTTTTTTCCAGTTCAAACTCAATGGTTATATTGCTCGAACCCTGGTTGCTGGACGATGTTATATTGCGTATACCATCTATAGAGTTAATGGCCTTTTCCAGCGGCTCTGTAATTTGCGATTCTATAATATCGGCATTAGCACCGGCATAGCTTGTACGTACCGATATTTGTGCAGGATCTATAGACGGAAACTCCCTTACGCCAAGAAAAGTATAGCCAATAAACCCGAAGAGGATAATGGCTACATTCATTACTATGGTAAGTACCGGCCTCTTTATACTTAAGGTAGATAAACTCATGGTTGTTTTTTAGGAGTTACCGATACTTTAACCGGAGTATCGTTCTTTAACGTAAGCACGCCCGTGGTAAGCACGGTATCGCCGGGGGTAAGCCCTTTAAGCACCACAATATCTTTACTGGTACGGGTACCCGTTTCAACCATAACCTCCTGCGCTTTGCCGCCCTTTGTAATAAAAAGTTTTTTACCACCCTGCACCGGCACTATAGCCTCGGTAGGCACAACGTATGCATTTTGTGTCTTATCGAGCGTAAGTGCAACGTTTGCGAACGTGCCGGGAATTAGCTTCCCGTTTGTATTAGGGGCAATAGCACGCATGCGAAGCGTTCTTGTAGAAGCCTCTACTGCGGGCTCTAAAGCATAAATGGTAGCCTCATGTTTATTGGTATCGCCGGCAACAGTAAAGGTAATTTTAGAATTTACCTTCATTTGCGATGCATATTTTTCGGGAACCGAAAAAGTGATCTTTACATTACTGCTGTTTACCAGTGTAGTAATAAGGGTTTGCGGGGTTACATACGTACCCGGCGATATATTGCGCAACCCTATAGTACCCGAGAACGGTGCACGTATAGACGTTTTTGCCATTTGCGCATTAAGCAGCTGGGTTTGTGCCTGTGCGGTTTTAAAATCGGCGCTGGCAATATCATATTCTTCCTGGCTTATGGCTTCTTTTTGCAAAAGGAGTTTTGCACGGCGCTCATTTTCTGATGCCAGGTTTTGCCTCGTTTTGGTTTCGCCTGCCTGCGCACGAAGTTCTATATCGTTAATCTTTAAAAGCACTTCGCCCTTTTTTACGGTTTGGCCTTCCTTAAAATATATAGCCTGGGCAATACCCGAAACCTCTGTAGTTATTTGCACCTGTTCATTAGCCTCAATAGATCCTGAAAGCGACAAGGTATTATTAAATTCGCCTGGGTTAACCACAACGCCGTTTACCGCCATTGGCGGCTTATTGCCACCACCCCCGCCACCGGACGCTTCTTTTTGTTCTTTGTTTTCTGCTATCCTGTAATATATAAGTGCGCCAAGCCCAAGCACGAGTACAGCATAAACAATGTATTTAATTTTCATAAGGTGATTTGTATATATAGTTTAGCAAATCTAAAATAAACTCTTTGTTTTTTTACGTTTTTAATATTTAAAAATGATGAATTTAATACACCCGTAATCAGGTTAAGACACTTTTTAAATGAAAAGGTTTAACCCCACCGTGTAAAATTTTATCTTTGTACCCATAACACACAACCCAATGAAAAATACTTTAATAGCACCCTCTGTGCTTTCGGCAGATTTTGCCAACCTTCAGCGCGATATCGAAATGATTAACAACAGCGAAGCCGACTGGTTTCACGTTGACATTATGGATGGCGTTTTTGTACCCAACATTTCTTTTGGCATGCCGGTGCTTGAGGCTATAACCCGCCACGCAAAAAAAACCATAGATGTACATGCAATGATCGTTAACCCGGACCAGTACATAAAAACGTTTGCACAGCTTGGCGCTAATAACCTTACCGTGCATTATGAAGCCTGCACCCACCTGCACCGCACGCTGCAGGCCATTAAGGCCGAAGGCATGAAAGCAGGCGTAGCCCTAAACCCCCATACTAATGTAAACCTGCTGGAAGATGTTATTAACGATATAGACCTGGTATGCATTATGAGTGTTAACCCCGGTTTTGGCGGGCAAAGCTTTATAGACAACACCTATACCAAAATTAAACAGCTTAAAGAAATTATTACCCGTAAAGGCGCTCCTACCCTTATTGAGATAGATGGCGGCGTGAGCGATAAAAATGCCTTACAACTTATAGCCGCCGGAGCCGATGTGCTTGTAGCCGGCAATTATGTTTTTAGGGCCGAAAACCCTGTACAAACCATTGCAGAACTTAAAACGCTATTAGGCGCCTAATTGCATTTAAACGTCGGAAATCATTTAAAAGCGGGGTGTTTTAAGTATTATTAACGGATAATTGGTTTAAGTTTAGGCTATACTTAACAGTGTCTGCACGGGTTAGATGGTAGCTTTGCATAAAAACTTAAACACACCATCATGAAAAAAATTATTTGTTCTTTGGCTTTATTAGCTTTTGGTATTACACAGGCACAGGAAACCACAACACTGGGCGTACCATCTACAAATGGCTTTAACCAGGGAGACCTGTTCGTTACAGGCTCCATAGGAATTGGATCTGAATCTACAGGAGATAATAAAACAAATTCGTTTAACATCTCTCCTAAAGTAGGTTATTTTGCAACCCCTAATATTGCATTAGGTGTGGCACTTGGCTATATGTCGGGCAAGGAGGAGTCTCCCGGAATACCTGACGTAAAAACCAGCGAATTTGCTGTAGGTGTTTTTGGAAGATATTATGCAACACCGGCAAATAGCTTCTCTGTATTTGGAGAACTTGGTGTAGACTACATACACTCTAAAATTGAAGCAGCAACAGAAGATAACAGTAACGCAGTGCGTGTTGCATTAGCACCGGGTGTTAGTTACTTCATTTCGCAAAACTTTGCACTGGAAGCAAAATTCGGGATCCTGAGCTACCGCACAGATAATCCTGATGCCGATGGTGTAGAGAATACAGACCAGTTTAACTTCGGACTGAACTTAAGCGATATAAGCATTGGAGCCATTTACAGATTCTAACTGAATTGTACTGATATTCAAAAGCCCGAAAATATTTAAATTTTCGGGCTTTTATATTTATAAACAGCAGGTTGCATGCTTGTATAGTGACGTAATTTAATGCATATTACAAATATTTGCTGTACTACAACGAAAATGCAATTAACATTAGCACATAAATTAACAATAAGCCGCCGTAATTTTGGCACTACAATTACAAATCTTCAACACAAGTTAAGATATGCATGTAAATTCATAAAATTAACATCAAAATTAAACAATGATAAAAAATACGCACTATTAGGTATTTATTTTACAGAAATTTATTTTAAATTTAACATTGTGTTGCCGATTAGCCATAAACCGCAAGTATTGGCTAATTGTGAGTTGTGGATGTCAACATAATTAGTGTATTTTTTTTCTCTTTGAAAGTATAAGCCCCGCCAATGTGCGGGGCTTACGTTTATATAACCTACCGTAAATTCAAATATTGCATTAGTTTAAAATTTAAGCAAGCAATAATACCCCTATAGTTATCGCTACAAATTAACACGCTAAAATTTCAAAGAATCCTGGTCTTATCTTCAAAATACGGAAAATATATCAAGTAAGCCTAATAATTATTTAACAAAGGCTAATTTTAAAATAAATTTTATTAAAAAATATTTTTAGTCTAAACTAAATATTTACTTTTGTAAAACTAATTACAAAATCCAACATGAAAATATTTTATTTTATAGCATTGTTAACCAGTCTCTCGGCCTATTGCCAAATCGGTACAATTACAGGCACAGTAACCAATGGTAAAGAAACCATACCTGCGGCAACAATAATAATTAGCCCGTTAGGTAAAACCCTTGTAGCAGATGCTAATGGTTATTATGAAATTAAAGAAGTACCTTTTGGTAACTATGAAATTATTTGCAGCGCGGTTGGACTTAAAACTACCCGAAAAAAAATTACGGTAAACACCGCTACACCTGTTGTTGCTAATATTACCTTACCGGAAGATGCCCAGGCACTGGAAGAAGTAGTAATAACCGGGACTATGAAAGAAGTGAGCCGCAGCGACAGCCCCATACCGGTAGAAATTATAACCCCAAAGCTTTTTCGTAAAAACCCTACTCCCAGCCTGTTTGAGGCCGTAGGTATGATAAACGGCGTACAGCCACAGCTTAACTGTAATGTTTGTAACACCGGCGACATACACATAAACGGCATGGAAGGCCCTTATACCATGATACTTATAGACGGCATGCCCATAGTAAGTTCGCTTTCTACAGTATACGGTTTAAGCGGTATACCCAACAGCATTGTAGAACGTATAGAGGTGGTTAAAGGTCCTGCATCGTCATTATATGGATCGGAGGCTATGGGGGGCATCATCAATGTAATTACCAAGATGCCCTATAAAGCACCCCGTATAAGTGCCGATTATTTTTTTACAAGCTGGGGCGAACAAAGCCTGGACGGGGCTATAAAATTTAAAGCCGGGAAAGCCACATCGTTACTGGGTATTAACTACTTTAACTACAATGTAAAAGCCGACAAAAACAGGGATAACTTTACCGATGTTACCCAGCAAAACCGTATATCCATTTTTAACAAGTGGAACATAGAGCGCAAAGATAACCGTGTATTTAGCCTTGCCGCAAGGTATGTATATGAAGACCGCTGGGGCGGCGAAATGAACTGGACCAAGCAATGGCGCGGAAGCGACAGTATTTATGGCGAAAGCATTTATACCAAACGTGCCGAGCTTATTGGCCTTTATCAATTACCTACTACCGAGCGTATTTTTACCCAATTCTCGTACAACTGGCACGACCAAAATTCCTATTATGGCGATACTCCTTACATGGCTACCCAACAGGTTGCTTTTGCCCAGGCATATTGGGATAAGACTTTTGGAGGCGGGCATAATTTTTTATTAGGTGCAGCCATGCGCTACACCCACTATGACGACAACACACCTGCAACAGCTACTGCTGCCGGAATTAACAGGCCGCAGGAAACCCCATTACCGGGATTTTTTATACAGGATGAGTGGACGGTAAATGATAAGCACATGCTGCTGGGCGGTTACCGTTTTGATTATGACAGGAACCACGGCGGTGTACATTCGCCAAGGGTAGCTTATAAGTTTGCACCCAATAAAAACAACACCATACGCGCAAGCTTTGGCAGCGGCTTTAGGGTTGTGAACCTTTTTACCGAAGACCACGCCGCGCTTACCGGTGCCCGTGAGGTTGTTATAACCGAAGCGCTGAACCCCGAACGCTCGTACAACAGCAACCTGAACTATATACTTAAAATACCTAACGACGATATTTTTGTAACGTTTGATATTACAGGTTTCTATTCATATTTTACCAATAAGATAGTGGGCGATTTTGATAGCGACCCTACCAAAATTATTTACGACAACCTTAACGGGCATGCTATATCGCAGGGTGTGTCGCTAAATACCGACCTTGTGTTTAGCTTTCCTTTAAAGGTTATGGCAGGTGTATCTTACATGGATGTTTTTCAGAAAGAAAAGAATGACGCAGGTAGTGAAACAAGGATACAACAGTTACATGCACCAAAATGGTCGGGTAATTTTATAGCAACCTATACTTTTCCCAATAACTTTAGCTTAGATCTTACGGGTAACTGGTACGGCCCTATGCGCCTGCCAATATTGCCTAACGACTACCGCCCGGAATATTCGCCATGGTTTTGCATTGCCAACCTGCAGCTTACCAAAAAGACAGATTATGGCCTGGAAGTTTACTTCGGCGTGAAAAACCTGTTCGATTTTGTACCTAAATATGCCCTTATGCGCCCGTTTGACCCTTTTAATAAAAATGTTGACGATGCTGTAAACAACCCCAACGGCTATACATTTGACACCAGTTACAACTACGCCTCACTACAGGGAAGGCGCGTATTTTTAGGGATGCGTTATAATTTATTTTAAAGATTTAGCCACGAATTGCACTAATTTACACCAATTAATTTATGTATATTTTCGCAATTCGTGGCTAAAAAGAAGCCCGCGACAAAAATGTCGCGGGCTTTATTAATCTTAATCGCTAACTAACTCAATTAAGACTTATAATCGTGATTTTTCTTCGCTGTCTTCTTTCGCCGTTTTACCTTCCAGTTTTTGGTTGCCTAAACGGTACCTAAACTGCAGCCTGAAGCTTTGCGTATCGTTGTAAACATTTGAGTTACTGTACTGGTTGGCGTACTGTGTCCTTATGGTTTGCTTTTGTCCCCTGTATATATCCGAAAAAATTACGGCAAGCTCTGCATTCCCTTTCCAGAATATTTTTTTTAGGCTGCACGAAAGGTCAGATATTCCGCTCACGGTATAAGCGCCGCTAACAGCGGGTGACTGGTAGAAAAAATTAATCTCAGAAAGCAATGTTTTTGCTTTATTAAGGTTAAAACGGTTGTTAATGCTGCCACTTGCATTCCACTTATTATTGGTATACAAATTACCATCCGGCCCTGTAAAAGTATTTTCGGTATAGCCACCGTCTATCTGCAAACCCTGTTGCCACCACTCATAAACCGTTATACTCGTATTAAAACTTATACCGGCCGATGTATTATCTTTAATATTAGTATACTGGGTAACAAGGGTATTTGTTGCATAATCCTGGTATGTGATCTCTACCGACGGGTCTTTTTGGTAATTATAATACACATCAAAGTTATATTTATCTTTAAGTGTGTATAACAGGCTAAAGTTATGCGATAGGGCAGGCTGCAATGTAGGGTCGCCGGTACTGTAAGCATAAGGGTTGGCATACAGCCTGAAGGGGTTAAGCGATGCATACTGCGGCCTGATGATACGCTTACCGTAAGACACGCCCATCTGGTTATTATCGTTAGCTTTATACATGGCATAAGCAGTAGGGAAAAGCTTAAAATAGTCCTGCCTGTTTACCTGCGCAGTAGTGACCGAATTACCGGTAAGCTTTGTAGACTCTCCGCGCAACCCTGCTTTTAAGCTCCATTTACCAATTTCTTTAGCGGCACCGGCATAGACCGCAAACACATTTTCGTCATACAGGAAACGGTTCTCCATTGCCCCTCCGGGCTGCGCATCATTAAGGTAACTAAAATCATTTTTGGCATTTACATTTCCGTAGCGTAACCCGGCCTCAATGCTGTAGCCGTTGCTTTCTCCGGTATAATCAGCCTGCGCCGAGAAAAGCGCTATGCGGCGGTTGTCTTCACTGTCAATAGTATTAAACCGGTAAGGCGCAGCACCCGGAAGAGAAAAGGCAGCATTAACGCCCTGGTCCTGGTTAAAATGGTGCTGTGTAAAATCTGATGCAAAACTAATTTTATTTTTCGCATTAAACTTATGCTCGTACGATGCATTAAGGGTATTGTTCTTTTGTGGGTATCGCCTGTGGTTGTGCGTAGTATAAAGCGAATCGAGCTGGCCGCCAACACCATAAATAGAGGTATCGGTATCAAAATTACCGGTGCTTTTAAGGCTAAAGAAACCGTTTACGCCTACATTTACCGTGTTTAAACTATCTATCTGGTATTCGGCAGCCGCATTATAACTGTTTTGCGACACTGCCCTGTAATGGGTATCTTCATAACTTTTCCAGGTAGACCGTGTTGCACCATCGGCATCAAAATATTTCACTTCACTTTCATTGCTGCCGTAGTAATGCCCTGTGCCAAACATATAGCCTCCGTAAACCTCCAGCTTATTATTTTTGTAGTAATGGTTTGTAGAGATCACCCCTTTAGGATACATAGTTTGCACATATGCCCCGGATACCGATGCTTTATAACCGCGCGATCCGTTCTTTTTCATTTTTATGTTGAGCACCGCACTACCCTGCGCTTCGTATTTTGCAGGCGGCGTGGTAATTACCTCAATAGATTTTATGTTCTCGCCATCTGTGTTTTCAAGAAGGTTGCGCAGTTCGGTTCCTGTTAAATACACTTTCTTGTCGTTAATGGTAACCAGTATCCCGCTGCTCCCCCTTATAGACAGTCCGCCGGGGCTTACAGTTACGCCCGGTGTTTTATTAAGTATCTGCCATGCATTTTCCGATGACAGTATTGAGTTTTCCACATCAAATTCTAACCGGTCTACCTTGCGTCTCACCACCGGCCGTTTAGAATTTATTACCACATCGCTAAGCTGTTGGGCGCTTTCTTTCAGGATAATCACAGGCAACTCTGCACTGCCTTTAACGGTTACCGGAGCAGTATATTCTGCAAATCCTATAGTGCTTATTTTAAGCTTGTAGTGAGCCGGAGTTACATTCTCAAAAGCAAAATGCCCAGCCTCATCAGTAAAGGTTTTATAGGCTACCGAGTCCTGCCCGGTAAGCAGCACGGCATCGGCAAAAGCTACGGGTTGTTTGGCAGTATCTGTTACCCTGCCCGAAAGTGCAGGGCTTTGTGCAAGCCCTGCAATACTAAATAAAAATAATAAAAGTGTTGTGATGATTGATGATGAACCCATTGTGATTGGTGATGATTGATTGAGCTGCAAATCTCTGCAATTACATTGGGTATAACGGTTAACGCTGGGTTAATGACAGGTTAATGAGTTCTTTTCTTGAGCGCGATTGTAAAAACATCTTTTAGACAAGTGCCCATAGAAACCTCTCCCCCAACCCCTCTCCGAAGGAGAGGGGTTGGGGGACGGGCACAGTTCGGCAATAATTTATATTCACAATCAGAGCACCCGAGTGCAGGGGTGAGGAATTAACGTATAGATTTTATACTGCACGGCAGCTTCACAACTTTGAAACTTTGCCACTCTCTAAGTTAACACTCGGTTAACGCGTAATTTTTTTTATTATAAAATACACAAATACAGTAGTTTTGTATAGTGCCTACTTTTATATAATGAAACAAAAAATAGCTTTATTAATAACCTGTTGTGTAATTACTGTAACAGCGCTTGCCTGTATACAGGCGTACTTTATTAACAACACTTATAAACTGTATGCCAAAGAAGCAGACCACACCATAAGGCAGGAGTTGCTACGACTGGAAACCAGCGGAAAACTGGACACGCTTAACAGCGTGTGGATGAAAAAAACCAGTGTTTTTATGGCGCAGTGCAGCGAAGGTCTGGTTACTAAGGATAATTTTAAAGACCTCATAAAAAAGACTGCCGATTCGCTGTCTGTTATATCTAATAGTTTTATAAAACAAAATGGCTTTTTTGGAGAGTATGATGTAACGTACAACAACTATCTCACCCAGGCAGTATTGTTTGACGGGGAACGTCGTTGCGCCGATACTATATTTGAAGGTAAATTACTTTTATACGGAAGTAACAAAAACCTGGCAGGACAGATACCTGCATCACAATCTAAATGGGATGGCAGCAGTGCAGAGACCGGCGGCGTAGGCAATAAAAGCGGGTTTGAAGTTATCTCTACCCGAAGCTACAGCATTGCCAACTGGCAAAAACAGGTCTTGGGAAAAATGCTGGCTATGCTAATATTTTCGGTAGGCTTAATAGGTTTAGTTATTGCACTATTTTACTGGTCTATAAAAAACCTCATTACCCAAAAGAAGATAGCCGATATTAAGACCGACTTTGTAAATAATATAACCCACGAGTTCCAGACCCCGATTGCGGCTATGGACATTGCAGTAAAAACGCTCATGCACAAAGAGGCCGACCTTACCCCCGCACAGCTAAGCAACACCCTGGCTATTATAGAGCGCCAAAACCAGCGCATGCAAAAAATGGTAAGCCAGGTTACCAAGGCGTCTTTAAGCCATGAGAATATAAACACCGCACACGCCGAAGCATTAACCTGTACCGATATTAAAGAAATAGTACATGACTTTATGCTGTCGCACACAGAAGTAAGTATTAACTGCAACACAGAGCAGGACATTAGCTTATACATAGACCGCATGCACCTGTGCACGGTAATGCACAACCTGCTGGACAATGCCGTAAAATATGGCGGCGATGTTATTACTATAGAAATTAAAAAAGAAGATGCCCACATACTGCTTACCGTTACAGATAACGGCATAGGGATACCGCAAAAAGAAAAAATGGCTATTTTTGATAAATTCTACCGTGTGCAAAAAGGTAACATTCATACCACAAAAGGGCTGGGATTAGGCCTGCACTATGTACGCGAAATTGCCGAAGCCTACAAAGGCACTGTTGCCGTGAGCGGCAGCGAAGGGAACGGCAGTACTTTTACGATATCTTTACCCACACCATGAAGCACATTCTTTTAGCCGAAGACGATTTTGATTATGCCAGCATCTTAAAGCAGTACCTGGAAATATCGGGCTTTAAGGTTACCTGGGCAAAAGATGGTGCCGAAGCGCTGACCGCTTTTCCGGAAGCCGGCCCCGATATTTGTGTTTTTGATGTAATGATGCCCAAAATGGATGGCTTTACCCTTGCCGAAACTATAATTGCAAGTTATCCTGACACCCCTATAGTTTTTCTTACCGCAAAAGGGCTTAAGGAAGATAAGATAAAAGGCCTTAAGCTTGGTGCCGATGATTATGTTGTAAAACCTTTTGAAGCCGATGAGCTTATACTGCGCATAAATAATATACTGCGCCGTTCGCAAAGGGCAACTGCCACTGCTCAGCCTTTAAATGCGCATACCACTATTGGTACTTATACTTTTAACGGCACTAACTATGTGCTGACCCATAAAAACGTACAGCACCGCCTTACCGAAAGGGAAGCCAACCTTATAAGCTACCTAAACACCAACCGCAACCGCATGATAAAGCGCGAAGACCTGCTTACCGCAATATGGGGCAGCGACGACTTTTTTTCGGGCCGCAGCATGGATGTTTTTATAAGCCGCCTGCGCAAGTATTTTAGCGAAGACCCTGATATTTCTATTGTAGGCTATCGCGGCGTAGGGCTGGAGTTTAACGTGAAGTAAAATTATTTTGCCACGAATTTCACTAATTTACACAAATTAATTCGTGCTGATTTGTGAAATTCGTGGCAAACTTATAAGTAACCGCAAACTATTTAAGTATCGGCGTAGGTTCTTTATTTTCATCTATTGCTACAAAAGTAAAACTGCCGGTTATGGCTTTTTCACGTTTGGCAGAATACATATCTTCTACAAATATCTCTACCTGTACTTTCATACTGGTATTACCAATATGCTCTACTTTGCCAATAAATTCGGCAAAGGTGCCGGCCGGAATTGGTTTTTTAAAATCTATACGGTCGCTGCTTACGGTAACCACGCGCTGGCGGCTAAAACGGGTAGCGGTTATAAAGGCAACCTCATCCATTAAATGCATTGCTGCACCACCAAAAAGGGTATCGTAATGATTTGTTGTATTAGGGAAAACGGCTTTAAAAATATGGGTTTCGGCGGCAGATATCTTTTCTTCTAAGGTCATGTATTAATTTTGTCGTGTTCTTAAATTGCCCCATATAGCGTAGCTGGCTCCCCAGGTAAACCCGGCGCCAAAGGCTGTAAACAATATTTTATCGCCCGGCTTAAAATCGGCCTGGTAATCCCAAAGGCAAAGTGGTAATGTAGCAGCGGTAGTATTACCGTAACGCTGTATGTTTACTTTTACTTTGGCTTTATCTACACCAAGATTTTCGCCTACAGCATCTATAATACGCAGGTTAGCCTGGTGCGGCACTACCCAGTCTATATCATTAGCAGTAAGGCTGTTTCGTTCTAAAACATCATTACAGGCACTTGTCATGCCGTTAATAGCGTTTTTAAAAACGGTGCGCCCGTCCTGCTGTACAAAGTGTTGCTTAAGATGAACGGTATCTTCGGTAGAGCCCAATGAAGACCCTCCGGCCGGAACCGAAAGAAACTGTACGCCCTTACCATCGTTACGAAAAATATTATCTTTAATACCCACGCCTTCATGGTTAGCTTCCAGCAGTACAACGCCGCTGCCATCGCCAAAAAGTATACAGGTATTACGGTCCTGGTAGTTTACTATGCTGCTCATTTTATCGGTACCGGCTACAAGCACTTTCTTGTAACGGCCAGATTCTATAAAGGCAGCGCCTGTAGAAAGGGCATATAAAAAACCGCTGCATGCCGCATTAAGGTCAAAGCCAAAAGCATTATTAAGGCCGGCTTTTTCGCACACTACAACGGCTGTAGGGGCCAGTACCCTGTCGGGTGTAGAGGTTGCCAGTACAAGGCAGTCAATTTCTGTTGGGTCTATCCCTGATCTTTCAATCAGATCTTTAATAGCCAGCGCTGTCATGTCTGACGTTGCCATAAGCGGATCGCTTGCAATCCTTCGTTCTTTTATGCCGGTACGCGCCACGATCCATTCGTCTGTGGTATCTACCAATTTTTCAAGAGTAGCATTATCTAATATAGTATCGGGCACATAACCCCCTATTGCAGTAATAACTGCGTGAGTTGTATTCATTATTTGTTACTGTTGGAACCGCAAATATACCAACTATCTTAGTTAAAAGAAAGATAAACATGCACTAACCCTGATTGTATTTTTATAAATAACCTGTAATATGCACATAAACCGGCCTAAATTACCTGTCCGCTAAATTTGTCACGGTACATTTTTGGGGTCATGCCCACTGTTTTTTTAAAGAGCGACCTAAACGTTTTAAGGTCGTTGTAACCCGATTCCAGCATTACTTCCAGTATACTGTGGCGTGACTGTTCCAGTAACTGTTTGGCCGCCTCTATACGTGTGCGTTGTAAATATTCTATAGGCGTTATACCGGTAACCAGCTTAAAGCGGCGCACCAGGTTACGGCGGCTGGCGGGCACATCTATAATGAGTTCTTCTATGGTATTAACACGGCTAAAGTTCTTTCTAATTTCTTCCTGAGCCTGTTTTACAAGGGTATCTCCGTGGTCGTGCTCCGGCGCAAAGGTACCAAAATAGGTTTGGCGGCTGCGGTCCAGGTCTATAGAGAATACCTTTGCGGCACGCACCGCAATGGCTTTGCTGCAATATACTTCCAGCAGCAGCATAAGTAAATGAAAAGTATTGGTAGCCCCGCCACTGGTGTATATACGGTCCTGCCCCGTTACCACTGCCTCTGATTGCAGCTGTACCAGCGGAAACAATTTTGCAAAAGCATTCTCTGCATTAATATGGGTAGTAGCAGGTTTATTATCCAGCAGGCCTGTAGCGGCAAGTAAAAAAGCGCCGGTGCAAAAGCTGGCTATGGCAGCACCTTCTTTATATTGGTTTTGCAGCCACGGTACCCAGGGTATATTATCCTGTATGGCTTCGGCTACGCCATCGTGCTTAAATGAGGGTATAAGCAGTATATCATAGCTAAACCCCGCAGCAGCAACTTTTGGGGTATATCCGCCAAAATCAGGCGCATCGTGGCCGGGCTGGTAAAGTAATTCTATTGTAAAAGGTGGTGTATTCGCGTCTTCTTTATAAAAGCGGTTTGCCGTTTCAAATACATCCAGCACTGCGGCGGCGCTTAGCAGCCGGTGGTCTTTAGTGAGCAAAATGCCTACGTGCATATATCGTTATAGTTAGTATAACAAATATAGAATGTTTTTTTGTCCCAAATACCCCCTTACTATGACTTTTTAGCAGGACACAGCATTTAACTATTTGATTTACATTTGTAATAACACTAAACAAACAAGTTGTTTATGTTTTAAATTGAAACACAAAAACACAAAAAAATGAAAATTGTATATGCCATTTTAATTGTTATTGCAGCACTTATTGCACTTGTGCTTATCATTGCCCTGTTTGTAAAAAAGGAATATACCGTGGAACGTGAAGTTACCATAAACAAACCTGTGCCCGAAGTATTTGATTATGTTTCGCGCATAAAGAAACAGGTAGAATTTAACGTTTGGGTGCAGGCCGACCCAAACCTTAAACAGGAATTTATAGGTACAGACGGTACCGTGGGCTTTATTAATAAATGGAACGGCAATAAAAAAGCAGGCGAAGGGGAGCAGGAAATTACAGGGCTTGTTCCTAACGAACGTTTAGATATGGCACTGCGCTTTAAACGCCCTATGGAGAGCAAAGCCACTGCTTACTTTATTACTAAAGAGGCCGGCAACAACAGCACTGTTGTAACGTGGGGAATGAATGGCAGGAGCCCCTACCCTATGAACTTTATGAACCTGTTTATAGACAGTATGCTGGGCATGGATATGGAAACAAGCCTTAACAACCTTAAAAATAATATAGAAAAGCAATAAACAGTATGCAAAATATAGTTTTACCTCAGCACCCGGATAATGTAATAGAAAATTACAGAGAAGTTAACGCGCATATACATACCGTATATAAAGCCATTACAGTGCCGGAACATCTTAGCAAATGGTGGGGGCCAAACGGGTTTACCAATACCTTTAATGAGTATGACTTTCGCGTTGGCGGCAAATGGGATTTTATAATGCACGGGCCGGATGGAACCAACTACCATAACGAAAGCATATTTGTGAAAATAGAAGAACCGGAGCTTGTGGTGTTTAACCATATTTCGGCACCGCAATTTCAGGCAGTGATACAATTAAAAGAAATTGACGGGCATAAAACAGAGGTAAACTTTAAGCAGGTATTTGAAACTCCCGAAGCCTGCCAAAAGCTGAAAGCATTTTGCCTGGAGAAAAACGAAGAAAACCTCGACAGGCTTGAAGCCGAACTGGCAAACATAAAGTAATTACAAATTGTAAAATTACTAATTATGATAGCTAAGCTTACTATTATAACAACCAAACAACAATAATCATGAAAGTAGTAAACCCATATTTAAATTTTAATGGTAATACCGAAGAAGTATTTAACTTTTACAAATCGGTTTTTGGTGGGGAATTTGCCATGGTGTCGCGTTTTAAAGATACACCCGGCTGCGAAAACATGCCCGAGGCAGAACAAAACCACATTATGCACATTGTCCTGCCTATAGGCAATAATGTTATTATGGGTACCGATGTACCTAAGAGCATGCCGCAGGTTACTGCCGGCAGCAATATATCGTTATGCATAAGTGTGGAGAGCAGGGAAGAAGCAAATCGTTTGTATAATGCCCTTGCCGAAGCTGGCAAAGCATCTATGCCCATGCAGGATATGTTTTGGGGCGATTACTACGGTATGCTTACTGATAAATTCGAGATACAATGGATGGTTAGCTACAGCGAAAAATATGCTAACCCTGCATAATGTTCCTTTTCACACTCATAAAGTTTAATCAAAATACAACTGCTATGTTTAAAGATTCAAAAGCATTTAGCGGCTTTAGCACCAATGATACCGATGAGGCTAAAACGTTCTACGCCGACACCTTAGGTCTTGAGGTTACCGATGGCATAGAAGGCATACTACAACTGCACATTGCCGGCAGCACCCCGGTAATAATATACCCTAAGCCCAACCATGAGCCGGCAACCTTTACCGTGCTTAACTTCCCGGTACCCGATGTAGAAAAGGCAGTACTGGAACTAAAAAGCAAAGGTGTAACCTTTGAAAAGTATGACGCCCCCGAAATGAAAACCGACGACGATGATATTTTTCGTGGCGGCGGCCCGCATATTGCCTGGTTTAAAGACCCGGCCGGGAATATCTTATCAGTTATGCAAATAGAATAGTTTTCAGTCACAGTCACAGTTTTCGACACGTTGTTGAGCAGCTCCGGAGGAGCGTCTTTATATACCGCTCCTCCGGAGCTCAAATACATTAACCTATTTCTTTTGCTATAGATATTGCGCTCCTCCGGAGCTCACTCTAGCCCGACCTATTTCTTCCCTATAAATATGCCGCCCCTCCGGGGCTAATTCATCATTAAAACATAATTCTTCAAAATTGTTAAAAAAATATTTGGCAGCATAAAAATAATTACTACATTAGCCCCATAACAATTACACAATGCACACAGCAACTTTTTATAACACCTATTTTTATTTCTTCTTTAGCGAGGGGAACAGGGGTTGTATTGTTGTGTAACTAAGAAGAACATAAATAACAATAGATATAATCCCGATGTAAATCGGGATTTTTTTTTGACTATATGGAAACAAAAATTGCAATACAGGGCATAAAAGGCTCGTTTCACCACCAGGTGGCCGGCACGTGGTTTGGCCCCGATGCCGCGCTGGACGAATGCATGTCGTTCCCCGCGCTGGTGCAAAGCCTTACCGAAAAACGGTCGGCACTAGGCATCATGGCGCTGGAGAATTCTATTGCAGGCTCCATTATCCCTAACTATGCCCTTATAGACCATAATAACCTGCACATTATTGGCGAGCATTACCTAAACATCCACATGAACCTTATGGCGCTTACCGGCCAAAGCATAGAAGATCTTACAGAGGTACACTCCCACCCTATGGCTTTATTGCAATGCAGTGAATTTTTTCGCCAATATCCGCACATTAAGCTGGTGGAAAGCGTAGACACTGCCGAGACTGCCCAGCGCATACACAACAATAACATTAAAGGCCTGGGTGCTGTAGGCAGCCCCATCGCAGCAGAGATGTTTGGCCTTAGCATACTGGCCGCAGGCATACACAATATAAAAAATAACCAAACGCGGTTTGTTATCGTGAAGACCGAGAACAAAGCAATCCCCAAGGAAGAGATCAATAAAGCATCAATAAAATTTGAGCTTGACGATACTCCCGGCAGCCTGGCCACGGTGCTTAATGTAATGAATAACAGCAAGCTTAACCTTACCAAGATACAGAGCATGCCCATTGCCGAAACGCCATTTAAGTACTCGTTTTTCGTCGACGTTACCTTTGAAAAATACAAGCACTACGAAAAGGCAAAAGCAATTATAGAACTGATGACCACCCATTTTAAAGTATTGGGCGAATATAAAAAAGGAAACGCATGATAGCACCCGCACAACGGCTGGAGGAAGTAAAAGAATATTACTTCTCGGCAAAATTAAGGGAAGTACGCCAAATGGTGTCCGAAGGCAAAAAGGTGATCAATATGGGTATTGGCAGCCCCGACATGCCGCCATCTGAGGCAGTGCTGGATGCCATAAGCAGCTCCATGCACGATGCCAAAGCCCATGAGTATCAAAGCTACCAGGGCCTGCCGGAACTTCGTGAGGCTATAGCCACGTTTTACAGCAACCACTTTAGCGTAAGCCTTAACCCGGCGAACGAAATACTGCCGCTTATGGGCAGCAAAGAAGGGATAATGCATATATCTATGGCTTTTTTAAACGAAGGCGACAAAGTGCTTATCCCAAACCCCGGTTACCCTACCTATACATCGGCTACTAAGCTGGTGGGCGCAGAGCCGGTTTTTTACAACTTATCGGAAGCTAACAACTGGGAACCTGATTTTGAAGCTTTAGAAGCATCCGACTTATCATCGGTAAAAATAATGTGGGTCAATTACCCACACATGCCTACAGGCGCTAAAGGCAGCAAAACCATGTTTGCCAAACTGGTGGCATTCGCAAAAAAACACAATATATTATTGGTTAACGACAACCCGTACAGTTTTGTACTGAATGATGAGCAACTGTCGGTTTTCCAAATCGAAGGTGCAAAAGACGTAGCTTTAGAACTGAACTCGCTTAGCAAAACCTTTAACATGGCCGGATGGCGCGTGGGCATGCTGACAGGCAGCGCAACGTTAATAGATTCGGTACTAAAAGTAAAAAGCAATATGGATAGCGGTATGTTTTACGGCATACAAAAAGGTGCCATTGCAGCATTGCAAAGCGGTAACGATTGGTTTGCATCGCTTAACGAAGTATATGCCCGCCGCAGGGAACTCATTTTTAAACTGGCCGATTTGTTAGGATGTACTTATGATGAAAATACTGCCGGGCTTTTTGTATGGGCAAAACTACCTGAAGGCATCGCCAATGCAGAAGCATATGTAGACAGCATATTATATGACAAGCATATTTTCCTTACGCCCGGAACGGTGTTTGGCAGCGGGGGCGAAGGCTATGTACGCTTCTCGCTATGCGCATCTGAAGAAATTATTTCCCAGGCCATTGCCCGTTTTATTCAGTCGGAAGTCCAACAACCGACAACCAAAAACTAACAACCACAATGAAAGTATATGTAATTGGTTTAGGATTAATTGGCGGTTCGCTGGCGCTGGATATTAAACGGGAATACCCCGAAGCTATAATCTTTGGTATAGATGCTAACGAAAAGCATGTTGAGGAAGCCCTTACGCTGGGAATCATAAGCAGTGCTGCAACTATAGAAAATCTGGCGAATGCCCATTGTGTAATTGTTGCCGTACCGGTTAATTACATTGCTCAATTACTACCCGAAGTACTGAACCACATAGGCGACGACACCATAGTTTTTGATGCCGGATCTACCAAGACCGCTATATGTAAGGCCGTAGAGAACCACCCGCGCCGCAGGAACTTTATTGCCACCCACCCCATTGCAGGCACCGAGTTTTCGGGTCCGTCGGCAGCGATAACGGGTTTGTTTAACGGTAAAACCAACATTATTTGCGAGGTTGAGAAGACAGCATTTAAGCTGCAGGAAAAAGCATTAGAACTGTTTAAGGCAATAGGCATGAGGATACGGTACATGGATCCTGTTTCGCACGACACGCATATTGCTTACGTTTCGCACCTTTCGCATATAAGCTCGTTCATGCTGGGCAAAACGGTAATTGAGAAAGAAAAGGACGAACGCGATATTTTTGACATGGCCGGCAGCGGATTTGCCAGTACGGTTCGTTTAGCAAAAAGTTCTCCCGTAACATGGGCATCAATATTTAAAGAAAATAAAACAAACGTTAGCCAGGCATTGCAGCAGTATATTGCTAATTTGCAAAACTTTCAGCAGCTGCTGGAAAACGAAGATTACAACGGCATGTTTGACGAAATGGAAAACACCAACAGGATAAAGAATATTTTGAACGGGATAAATTAAGGGTTAACAGTCGCAGTGTTCAGTCACAGCAAATCAATTATAATATATAGTCAATAGAAAAATAAAATAAAAGCATTATGGAAAATAGCACCGCATTACGCACCTGGTTAGACGATTTTAAACTGGAACACCCACTGGTTATCGCCGGCCCGTGCAGCGCAGAAACCGAAGAGCAGGTTTTAAAAATAGCACACGAACTTAAAGACAGCGATGTAAGCATATACCGCGCCGGTATCTGGAAGCCCCGCACCCGTCCGGGAGGGTTTGAGGGTGTAGGTGCCATTGGCCTTAAATGGCTGCAAAAAGCAAAAGCTGAAACCGGATTACTAATGGCTACAGAGGTTGCCAATGCTACCCATGTTAAGCTTGCCTTAGAGCACGATATAGATGTATTGTGGATAGGCGCCCGTACCACAGTAAACCCATTTGCAGTACAGGAAATTGCCGATGCACTTGCCGGAACCGATAAAATTGTACTGGTTAAAAACCCGGTAAACCCCGATCTTGCCCTTTGGTTGGGTGGCGTAGAGCGTTTGTACAATGCAGGTATTACAAAACTTGGTGTAATTCACCGTGGGTTTTCTACGTATGAGAAAACAAAATACAGGAACATTCCGCAATGGCAGCTGGCTATTGAGCTTCAGAATAAATTCCCCGACCTGCCGCTTATTATAGACCCAAGCCACATTACCGGCCGCCGTGATATGATTCAGGAAGTGTCTCAGCAGGCACTTGACCTTAATTACGACGGGCTTATTATTGAAACGCACACAGATCCTGATAATGCCTGGAGTGATGCCGCACAACAGGTTACCCCTACCCGCCTTAAGCAAATTTTTGAAGACCTTAAAGTACGTAAGGAAATAGGCACCGATGCCGATTATGACAAAAGGATGGCAGGGCTGCGTATTAACATAGATGAGTACGATAACAAGATAATAGAGATATTAAGTAAACGTATGGCTGTAGCCGGACAGATAGGTGCACTTAAAAAAGAGTTTAACGTTGCGGTACTTCAAAACAAACGCTGGAATGAGATATTAGAAACGATGACAGCCCAGGGTGCAGAAAAAGGTTTGGGCAAAGATTTTATTGTAGATATTTTTAAGGCAATACACCAGGAAAGTATAAGCCAGCAGGAAAAAATCATTAACGGATAGTTTGATTTAGCTTGCTGAAACCCTATAGAGGCTGCCCTTACCGGCAGCCTTATTTTTTTTAAATTTATTTAGCAATACCACTGTGCTGATATTATTATCTTTGCAGCATGACAGGATTAGTTTATAAATCTACAGGAAGCTGGTACACCGTAAAGACGGAAGAAGGTGTTGCATACGAATGCCGTATAAAGGGCAAGCTGCGCATTAAGGGCATTAAAAGTACAAACCCCGTTGCCGTGGGCGATATTGTAGATTTTGACCTTGAAGAAACTACCGATACCGTTACCGGGATCATTACCAACATTCAGGAGCGCGAGAATTATATTGTGCGCAAATCAGTTAACCTGTCTAAGCAAATGCATATTATTGCGAGTAATATAGACAAGCTTTTCCTGTTGGTTACCATAAACAACCCGCCTACCACAACAAGCTTTATAGACCGCTTTCTTGTTACTGCCGAAGCTTACGGTATTACCGCCATACTGGTGTTTAATAAAATAGATACCTACAGCGAAGAAACTAAATATGAGCAAATGTACCTGGAACATATTTATGGTAAGATAGGCTATAAATCGCTAAAAGTATCATCGGAAACACGTGAAGGTATTGAGGAACTTAAGGCCGAGATGAAAGATAATGTAAGTATGTTCTCCGGCCATTCGGGTGTGGGGAAAAGTACATTGGTAAACACCATTCAACCCGAATTTAACCTAAAGACCAAAAAAATATCCGAGCAGCACAGCCAGGGCCAGCACACCACTACCTTTGCAGAGATGTTTGACCTTGATTTTGGCGCAAAAATTATAGATACTCCCGGTATTCGCGGTTTTGGTATGGTAGATATGGAAAAGGCCGAGATAGGCCACTATTTCCCTGAGTTCTTTGCCATTAAAGACCAGTGTAAATACCATAACTGCCTGCATAAAGACGAGCCGCATTGTGCCATTAAAGCCGCATTAGAGAAAGAGGAGATAGCATGGTCGCGCTACCGCAGCTACCTGCAAATGCTGGAAGGCGAAGACGAACATTACCGTACTGATATTTATGGTGATGGTAAAAACACGGATATGGAGTAGTTTTTTTTGACACGAATTTCACGAATGCACACAAATTCTTTTGTTGCTTCAATAATTTAAAGCCAATAATCCAACCAAATGAAAGCAGTACTGCAACGGGTTAGTGAAGCATCTGTAACTATAGAAGGAGAAAAAGTAGCAGCCATACAAGGCGGGCTGCTTATACTTGTAGGCATAGAAGATGCCGATACTCCGGAAGATATTAAT